>Ga0209488_10001190_pt1 | contig 22256 bp, 25 predicted proteins | sample Rivendell_Oct201_8_FD_188349 | JGI IMG/M metagenome (GOLD analysis project Ga0209488, IMG submission 188349) | Vadose zone soil microbial communities from the Eel River Critical Zone Observatory, Northern California, USA -... | ecosystem: Environmental > Terrestrial > Soil > Vadose zone >...
CCGAGGGCTCCGTCCTCGTGGAGTTCGGGGACACCAAGGTCATCTGCACCGCCTCGCTCGAGGACAAGGTGCCGCCCTTCCTGAAGGGCCAGGGGAAGGGCTGGGTCACCTCGGAGTACGGCATGCTGCCGCGCTCCACCAATACCCGCATGAACCGCGAGCGGGGCGGGCCGAGCGGCCGCTCCCAGGAGATCCAGCGCCTGGTGGGCCGCTCTCTGCGGTCGGTGGTGGAGATGGCCAAGCTTGGCGAGCGTACGGTGTGGGTGGACTGCGACGTCATCCAGGCCGACGGTGGCACGCGCACTGCGGCCATCACCGGGGCGTTCGTGGCGGTGGCCGACGCCATCGCGCGGCTGGTGAAGACCGGCGCCCTGCCCGGCTCGCCGATCCGGGACTGCGTGGCCGCGATCAGCGTGGGCATGGTGGGCAACCGGCCGGTGCTCGACCTCAACTATGTCGAGGACTCCACCGCCGACGTGGACATGAACGTGGTCATGACCGGCGCCGGGGCATTTGTGGAGGTGCAGGGTACCGCCGAGCAGACGCCCTTCTCGAAGGCGAGCCTCGACGAGCTGCTGGCGCTGGCCGGCGACGGCATCGCCCGGCTGGTCGGCCTGCAGCGCCGCGCCCTCGCGGCGCGTGACGACAAGCAGTTCGGCCTCTGACCCGCGCCTGGTCCTGGCCACGGGAAACCGGGCCAAGGGCCGGGAGCTGGCCGCCCTCCTGACCGGTCTGCCCTACCGCGTGGAGGATCTCTCGGTCTACCCGCAGATCGTCCTGCCCCCGGAGGGCGAGGCGTCCTATGAGGAGAACGCCCTCGCCAAGGCGCGGGCGGTCACCCGGGCCATCGGCACCGTGGCGCTGGCCGACGACTCGGGCATCGAGGTGGACGCCTTCGCCGGGAAGCCCGGCGTGCTCTCGGCCCGCTACGGTGGCGAGGGGCTGAGCGATGCCGAGCGTAACGCCCTCATGCTGCGGGAGCTCGCGGGCCTGCCGCCCGCGCGGCGCACCGCTCGCTACCGGGCGGTGATCGCGGTCACCGGCCCCGACGGCCGCGAGGCTACCGTGGAAGGCACGGTCGAGGGGATGATCCTGGACTCACCGCGTGGCCCCGGCGGCTTCGGCTACGATCCGATCTTCTACTACCCGCCGTTCGGGGCGAGCTTCGGGGAGGTGAGCCCGACCGCAAAGCACGCGGTCAGCCATCGCGGCCGGGCGATGGCCCTCGCGCGCGCCCTGCTGCGTCGCTGGGCAAGTTGAAGGGGCCGCGCGGCGAAGCGCCGCCATCACGGCTATCGGATCGCGGCCGGACCCCGCAGCATCAACCCGAGTCTGGACAGGCCGCGAATCACTGTTGACAATCGCCGAAGCCGCGCCGAGCATATGGCCCGGACGAGCGTTCAGCCACTCAACGGGGAGGGACACGATGAGAATGCCGCTTCGCGCCGCTATCGGGGGGATTTCCCTGATCCTCGCCAGCCAAGCGATGGCCCAGACGACCCTGACCGTTGCGACCGTCAACAACAGCGACATGATCAGGATGCAGCGCCTGACCGGCGACTTCACCGCCAAGAACCCCGGCGTCACCCTGAAATGGGTGACCCTCGAGGAGAATGTCTTGCGTCAGCGTGTGACCACGGACATTGCCACCAAAGGCGGGCAGTTCGACATCTTGACCATCGGAACCTACGAGGTACCGATCTGGGCCAAGCAAGGTTGGCTCCTACCCCTCGAGAAGCTCGGCCCCGGCTACGACGTGGACGATCTCATCCCGCCGATCCGCGCCGGCCTCACCGTGAACGGCAAGCTCTACGCGGCGCCCTTCTACGGCGAAAGCTCGATGATCATGTACCGCAAAGACCTGTTCGAGAAGGCCGGGCTCAAGATGCCGGCCGCACCGACATGGGACTTCATCGCCGATGCGGCCAAGAAGCTCACCAACCGATCGACGGAGACCTACGGCATTTGCCTCCGCGGCAAGCCAGGCTGGGGTGAAAACATGGCCCTGCTGACGGCCATGGCGAACTCGTTCGGCGCGCGCTGGTTCGACGAGAAGTGGAAGCCCGAGTTCGACGGTCCTGAATGGAAGAAGACCCTGACGTTCTACGTGGACCTCATGAAGGCCGCCGGTCCCCCGGGCGCCAGCACGAATGGCTTCAATGAAAACCTCGCCCTCTTCAACGCCGGCAAGTGCGGCATGTGGATCGACGCGACCGTAGCCGCCTCGTTCGTCAGCAACCCCAAGGAATCCAAGGTCGCCGACAAGGTCGATTTCGCGCTCGCCCCGACGGCGGGCCTGGGCAAGGGGGCGAACTGGCTGTGGGCCTGGACGCTGGCAGTGCCGGCCGGATCGAAGAAGGCCGACGCCGCCGAGAAGTTCATCGCCTGGGCCACCAGCAAGGACTATATCGCGCTGGTCGCGTCCAAGGAGGGCTGGGCCAACGTGCCGCCCGGCACGCGCAAGTCGCTTTACAGCAATCCGGAATACCTCAAGGCGGCGCCGTTCGCCAAAGTGACGCTCGACTCGATCAACACCGCCGACCCGATCAACGGCACGGTCAAGCCCAAGCCCTATGTCGGCGTGCAGTTCGCGGCGATCCCCGAGTTCCAGGGCATCGCGACGGGCGTCGGCCAGCAGTTCGCCGCGGCCTTGACCGGCACGGCGACCGTCGACGCGGCGCTCGCATCGGCGCAGGCGCTGACGCAGCGGGAGATGGCCCGCGCCGGCTACAAGTAGCCACCTCTGACCGGCCCCCACGCGCACGGCGTGGGCCGGCGGGCGCCCCGGCGGCGAGTCGCAGGCAGGGAGAGAGGTGGAACATGGCGACGCAGCACACGCGCGTGCTGGGCCGGATCCTCGTCGCGCCCTCGGTCATCCTCCTCTTCGCGTGGATGATCGTTCCCCTCGCGATGACAATCTATTTCTCGACGCTGCGATACAACCTGCTCAATCCGGGCCTTGAACGGTTCGTTGGGGCCGAGAACTACACCTACTTTCTGACCGATCCGGCCTTCATCGGGTCGTTGCTGAATACCCTGGTGCTGGTCGGCTCCGTGCTCGCGATCACCGTCGTGCTCGGGGTGTTGATCGCGCTCCTCCTCGACCAGATGTTCGTCGGCCGCTCGATCGTCCGGCTCATGGTGATTGCCCCCTTCTTCGTCATGCCGACGGTGAGCGCGCTCGTGTGGAAGAACCTTCTGATGCATCCGGTCTCGGGCGTCTTCGCCTGGATCGCGACCTCGCTCGGATTCAGGGCGATCGATTGGTTCGCCCAGGTGCCGATGCTCGCTATCATCCTCATCGTCGCATGGCAGTGGCTGCCGTTCGCGACCCTCGTCCTGCTCACCGCCCTGCAGTCGCTCGACAACGAGGAGAAGGAGGCGGCAGACATGGACGGCACCCGACCGCTGCCCTTCTTCTTCCACATCGTGCTGCCGCACCTGGCTCGCGCCGTCACGGTCGTGATCTTGATCCAGACGATCTTTCTGCTCACCGTCTTCGCCGAGATATTCGTCACCACCGGCGGCGGGCCGGGGACCAAGACGACGAACCTCGCCTTCCTGATCTACGCGCAGGCGCTGCTGCAATACGACGTAGGCGGCGCATCGGCCGGCGGCATCGTCGCGGTCGTGCTCGCCAACATCGTCGCCTTCTTCCTCGTGCGCCTCGTCGGCAAGAACCTGGAGGCCTGACGATGGCCCGCCGAGTATCCCCGGCCCGGATCGCCCTGACCACGGTGGTGGCCTGGACGGTCGGCTTCGTGATCTTCTTCCCTATCCTGTGGACGGTGCTGACCAGCTTCAAGACCGAGCTCGAGGCGTTCTCCATACCGCCCAAGTTCCTGTTCTTCAAATGGACCCTGGAGAACTATCGCCTCGTGCAGGAACGCAGCGACTATCTCGCCCACGCATGGAACTCGGTCGTGCTCTCGTTTGGCTCGGTGCTGCTCGCCATGCTGATTGCGGTGCCCGCGGCGTGGGCCATGGCGTTCGCCCCGACCGAGCGAACGCGCGGCACTCTGCTCTGGATGCTCTCGACCAAGATGATGCCCTCGGTCGGCGTCCTGGTGCCCGTCTATCTCATCTACCGCGATCTCGGCCTGCTCGACTCCCATATCGGCCTGATCGCGCTTCTTTGCCTCGCGAACCTTCCGATCGTGGTGTGGATGCTCTTCACCTATTTCAAGGAGATCCCAAAGGGCATCCTCGAAGCATCGCGGATGGACGGGATCGGTACCGGGCGCGAGATCGTGTTCGTGCTCGCGCCGATGGCACTGCCCGGCATCGCCTCGACGCTTCTCCTCAACGTGGTCCTCGCCTGGAACGAAGCCTTCTGGACGCTCAATCTCACCACGTCGAAGGCCGCCCCGCTCACCGCATTCATCGCTTCGTATTCGAGTCCGGAGGGGCTGTTTTGGGCGAAGCTTTCGGCCGCGTCGACGCTCGCCATTGCGCCGATCCTGGTACTTGGCTGGTTGACGCAACGGCAGCTCGTCCGTGGCCTCACATTCGGTGCGGTCAAGTAGCGACATGTGGAGGAGGGGTCGCAATGGGCAGCATTAGGCTCGAAGGGGTCAGCAAGACATTCGGCCGTACGACCGTCATCCCGGGCGTTGATCTCGATATCAAGGATGGCACCTTCGTCGTCTTCGTAGGGCCGTCGGGCTGCGGAAAGTCGACGCTGCTTCGCCTGATCGCCGGACTCGAGGATGTCAGCGCCGGACGCATCATCATCGATGGCAATGACGTCGCGAAGCTGCCACCGGCGAAACGCGGCTTGGCGATGGTGTTCCAATCCTACGCGCTCTATCCGCACATGACCGTGCGCAAGAATATCGGGTTCGGCCTCAGGATGGCGGGGCGTCCACGCGACGAGGTCGCGCGCAAGGTCGAAGCCGCAAGCAACGTCTTGAACCTCTCGGCGTATCTTGACCGCAAGCCGGGTGAGCTGTCCGGCGGCCAGCGTCAGCGAGTTGCCATCGGACGCGCTATCGTGCGCGAGCCCAAGGCGTTTCTCTTCGACGAACCGCTCTCGAATCTCGACGCGGCCCTGCGGGTGCAGATGCGGCTCGAGATCGCCCGACTGCAAAAGAACCTCGCCACGACCACCGTGTACGTGACCCATGACCAAGTCGAAGCCATGACGCTCGCCGACCGGATCGTCGTGTTGAACGGAGGGCGGGTCGAGCAGGTGGGTTCACCCCTCGAGCTCTACGCGAGACCCGACAATCTCTTCGTCGCCGGTTTCATCGGCTCGCCCCGCATGAACTTCGTGTCGGGTGAGCTTGCCGCTCGAATGGGTGCGGCCACGATTGGGGTTCGGCCAGAGCATATCGTGGCGAGCCGTGACGGTGAGGGCTGGCGCGGAACGGTCGTCGCCGCCGAGCACCTCGGCAGCGACACCTTCCTCTACATCGACGTCCCGCAGACGGACGGGATAACCGCGCGTGCAATTGGCGAGCTCGGCCTGAAGCAGGGCGACCCGGTGCGGCTCGCGTCTGATCCGGCCCGCATCCACCGGTTTGACTCGCAGGGCCGGGCGTTGCGCCAATGAAGTTGGGCGGGTAAGGTGAAACGATGTACCTTGAGAAGTTCAAAGTGCCTGGTAGGGTTGCACTCGTTACCGGCGGTGCCCGAGGGATCGGCCTTGGTTGCGTCGAGGCTCTGGCGGAAGCCGGCGCCACCACTATCATCGCAGACCAGGATCCCGGCCTCCTCGAGGCCGCGCGCGACGAGCTGCGCGCAAAGGGCTACGATCCCGGGATGGTCGTGATGGACGTGACGAAGAGCGCCGGAGTCAACCGGGTCGCCGATGACGTAGTGGGGCGCCACGGTCGTATCGACATCCTGGTCAACAGCGCCGGAATCGCGCGTAGCGAGACGCCGGCGGAACGGGTCGAAGACGAGCATTGGCTAAACGTCATCGACGTGAACTTGAACGGCCTCTTCTGGTGCTGCCGCGCTTTCGGCCGGCACATGCTGGCGCAGAAATCCGGCTCGATCGTGAACATCGGTTCGATGTCGGGCTTCATTGTCAATAGACCGCAGGAGCAGAGCTACTACAATGCGTCGAAGGCCGGGGTCCACCAACTGACGAGGTCGCTCGCCGTGGAATGGGCCACGCGCGGTGTCCGGGTGAACGCGGTTGCGCCGACCTACATCAACACGGTGCTGAACGCCTTCGTGAAGTCGAAGCCGGCGCTGTACGACTCCTGGATCGGCGGCACGCCGATGGCACGGCTCGGCGAGATCGACGAGGTCGCTGCCGTCGTGCTCTTCCTTGCTTCAGACGCGGCAAGCCTCATGACGGGCAGCGTCGTGGTTGTCGACGGCGGCTATACCTGTTGGTGAGTCCGTATGGCGCCGAGTGGTGTGCCTCGATGCGCGCGGGTTAGCGGCCATGTAGCGCCGGAAGCTCGGCGCGACGAGGCGGGTCGGCGCCGCGTCGAGAGCAGGTGATCGCCGCGGCACGAGTGGCAAAGGTGAGGAGCCGAGAGAGCGCCGGTTCGTCGAGCTCAGCAATCGCTTCCGGCGACAACGCACCAGTCTCGGCAAGTCCCGCAAGAAGTGCGGCTTGAAACGCGTCGCCAGCTCCCACCGTATCGACGACGGTGATGCGTTCGGCCGGAAGTTGCACGTGGACTCCGCGTGTCCAGGCACTGACGCCGAACTCCCCGCGCGTCAGGACGACGAGACGCGCTCCCGCCCTGATCCACTGGGCGGCGAGGGCTTTCGGGTCAGCGCCCCGATAGAGGTAGTCGATGTCCTCGGCGCTGAGTTTCATCAAGTGTGACATCGTGACTAGACTGGAGACGGCTCGCCTCCAAACGTCGGGATCAGGCTCGACCGTCGGCCGGACGTTTGGATCGTATGAAACGACGCAGTTGCTCGACTCCCGCAACACGAGCAACCGTAGGGCCTCCCCGATCGGACGGACGACGGTGGCGAGCGAACCTACGTGAATGGCGTGCACGCCAGTGATCCTCGGCGGTAGGTCGGCGGCCAAGATCATCCGGTCAGCAGCGCCGTCGCCGCGAAAACTGTAGTGGGGCGTACCTTGAGGGCCGGCACCAACGATGCTGAGGGTGGAAGGCGCCGGAGAGCGGCGTAAATAGCCGTCCCACACGCCCTCCCGTCTCAGAAGACGCACCAGCCCCTCGCCGAACACGTCAGTCGATATGCTCGAGAAGAAGCTGACGGCTTGACCGAGCCGGGCCAACCCGATCGCCACATTGAAAGGTGAACCGCCCGGCCACGCATCGATGGCGATAACCCCTTGTGGATCGCTGTCCGCAAGGAAGAGATCGTAGAGCGCTTCGCCGCAGACGAGGATCATGGGGAGACGATACGGATATCGCGCGTTCACTGCAAGGAGGCCGCCGCGCAGGTTGACCCACGCGATCCTGGTCACCATATCGCGTGTCTTAGTCGCGTCTCGCTGTTGAGGGGCGAGTGCTATCCAACCAAAGACCCGATATCCGCAGGAGGTGCAGCGCTTCGCCGAGCGGGTCCTGATGGCGCCGGCGTCATCGTCCCGTCTTGACGAGCGGACCATTCAGCCGCGGCACCTAATCGTTCGCACGCGCTCCAGCCGCCGGCGGAGCCTCCAGGGCGCCACAAGTTGAGCCGATCGCGACACAACGAACACCACGGATCGCTTCCTGGGGCCGATCGCCGACAAGTCCCTTGTGATGTGGACGATGGCGCGCGACGTGGACGGCTACGTCGCCGCCGCCGTCGCGCTCTGCCCTGCCGTTGTGGCTTCAATGGTCCGAATTTGGGCCACGAGGCGCCGAACCAACGGATTTGCTGGACGCGGCGACGCTAGGTACGAGCACCTGCTCAATTCCAGGACCCACCAGAACAAAAAATGGTAAGCTTTCCGCCGAGTTCGGGGTGTGGCGCAGCCCGGTAGCGCACCTGCTTTGGGAGCGCTGGGGCGCTACGTCCCGTGTGGTCTAAAGTGTTCCCGCTTCATCCCTTTCCTTCACTGTATGCTTCCCGATACATCCCGGATTTACCCCACCGATCCCTCGAAAACCGTCAGCGTGGCGTCAGCCGCGGACGGTCTTTGGCAAGGGACGTTGGTCAGCGCCACAGCTATCTCTAGGAACCGTGGCCACGCAGTAAGCACAGAGATCCGTGGCCAACTTACGGGTTACCTACCAGGCTGCCGCCCCGTGGTAAGCACGACAGGTGTGTAGGCGCGAATGAGCTCCGCTAGCGCGCGTGAAAGGCTTGGGATGGTAGGGCGGATAAGACTCCTGCGGACGGCGCGCCGATGGAGAATCCTAGGCCGAAGATCTTTGGGGACCGCGCCGAGCCGTAAGGTGGCCTGCAGAAGACCCGTCGTCCCTTGCGCCCGCACAAACGAGAACCGACGGCGAAGGATCCGCGACTATTGGTCGCAGGGTGTAGTTCTGGCGCTGCGTGGGCTAGTCACAAAATGGCGACGAAGAGGTGTTCGATGAGAAGACTTTTCAAGCCTCGCAACTTACTGATTCTACAAAGCCGTAGAAGTCGTCAAAGCCTCAAAAGCAGTCCATCGGTACAAAAACCCCAGCCTTCTGATGGGGAACTAAACTCGACGCCTTCAACCTTTATTTGAGCGCTCGAACGTCTGGCAAACGCCGCACCTCGGCGATGAAGTTCGCGAGCAAAGGGGACGCATTGTCCCTTCTCCACGCGAGAGCCAACGTCAGAGGCATGTCCAAATCGACCACGGATAAGATGACAACGCTTTCAGGGCACCGCCAGCGTGCGGTTCCAAGGACCCATCCCACGCCCAAGCCGGTCGACACGAGACTTAGGATTGTTGCCTCGTTCAGTCCCTCCTGTACGATGCGGGGAGACTTCAAACCGCCACGATAACATTCGTGCATCAGGTGGTCGTAGAACGCCGGGCTGTCCCGCCTTGGAAACCAGACAAACGGTACATCCGTTAGGTCCCGCAGGCGGAGTCTCTTGAGTTTTGTGAGAGGGTGTCTTTTGGGCGCGGCCAGCTCGACATGGTTCATGGCGACGGGAAGTTGGTCCAATTCCGGGTCGGCTTTTGGCATGAAATTGACGAACCCTGCATCCAAACGACCGGATCTTATAGCTTCTAACTGTGCCAAACTCGCCGACGGTTGAAGTTGCAGTTCCGCGTCGGGTTGCTGCTCCCAGAATCGCCGGAAGGAATCCGGAACAACGCCGCGCCAGGACGCATTCTCGGCGAACCCGACGCGCAGCGTCCCTGATTTACCCCGGGCCACACGACCCGCGCGCCCAGCCGAGTCGCTTACCTCCTGAAGAATACATCGCGCATCCTCCAGGAATAGCTTGCCGGCTGCACTCAACTTCACGCCGCGCGGGAGGCGTTCGAAAAGTTTGAAGCCCAGTTCCTCCTCCAAATCCTGAATCTGGCGGGAAAGCGCGGGCTGAGCCACGCGCAGCCTGCGCGCAGCGCGCCTGTAATGCTGCTCTTCGCCGATCGCAACGAAATATCTCAGATGCCGCAACTCCATTTTGATAGTTTATCGCGATTGGTCTGATAGTAAAGATGTCTTGGACGTATTAGAAACTCTTTGTCAAATTAGATTCACGAGAGCGAAAGGTGGCAAGAAAAAAAACAAAGGCCAAACCGATTCAGTAAAAGCGACCAACCCCGAAGCCGGCAAAGCGCCGGCCTCCCGGCCGCCTTGGGAACGCTAGGTCGGTTCGAAGGCAACTGTAAGGAGGCGACACATGAAGGCGCTTGTACTTAACGCACTCGGTCGTGGGTTCGACTTCGAGGATGTCGACATCGCCGCGCCGATTGGACGCGAAGTTCTCGTCGACGTGCAAGCCTCCGGGCTGTGTCACACCGACCTACTGTTCGCCACTCACGATTTTGTTCCCACGCCGTCAGTGCTTGGTCACGAGGTCGCGGGGGTCGTGGCCGCCGTCGGTCCCGACGTCTCCCAAATCCGTCTCGGAGATAACGTCGTAGGCTCTCTCGCGCAGTCGTGCGGGGCGTGCGGTCGATGTCTGTCCGGCCGCTCCTTCCAGTGCAGACATCCGGAGTCGACGCTGCGCCGACCGACCGATGCCCCGCGTCTGACTCGAAATGGGCTTGGCTTGTTCCAGGGCTTCGGGCTGGGCGGCTTTGCCGAACGGGCGCTTATCCATGAGAACCAGCTCGCCGTCGTGCCCAAGGAGCTTCCGTTCGCTCAGGCTGCGCTGCTCGGCTGCGGCGTTGTAACCGGTGCCGGCTCCGTCTTGAACACCGCTAACGTTAGCGTCGGCGACACTGTCGTGATCTTCGGCGCCGGAGGCGTTGGGCTTAGTGCCGTGAGTGGCGCGCGTATCGCCGGCGCGTCGAGGATCGTCGTCATCGACATCCAGCAGAACCGGCTCGACGAGGCCCGGCGCTTCGGCGCCACCGACGTCATCGACTCACAAAAACGAAGCCCGTAGAGGCCGTCCGCGATCTTCTCTCGGAAGGAGCCGATCACGTCTTCGACTTCGTGGGGCTCAAGTCGGTGGCTGAGCAGGGTCTCGCCATGCTCGCCGTTGGCGGCGGACTTTACCTGGTCGGGGTGGCAAGACCCGATGTCGAGATCGGTCTGAACATCGTGAGCGCGATCGACCGGCAGAAGCGCGTTCAAGGCGTGAATTTCGGCTCAACCAATGCCAAGCGCGACATCCCCATGTACGCAGAACTGTACCTGCAAGGCCGGATGAACCTGGATGACCTGGTTTCGAAAAGGATTGCGTTGCGCGACGTCAACGACGGCTACGCGGCGCTCAAGGACGGCTCGCTCACGCGCGTCGTCGTCACTTCGTTCTGAATTCAGAATAAAGGAACAAGCAATGACCACAATCACGAAGGGGGACACGATTAGGACAATAACGACGCACTACATCGATGGAGTGTTCGTTGAATCCCACGGCCGTGAAGTCATGGACATGATCAAGCCGACCAACGGTCAGGTGATCGCCCGCGTCACGCTGGCCGATGAAGAGGATACTCGGCACGCGATCGCCGCAGCCAAGAGCGCATTCGCCAATTTCGGCCGGTCGACCAAGGAAGAGCGCGCGAAGATTCTGCGCCGGCTTCATGAAGCCGCTTCGGCGCGCCTTGACGATCTGACGGCCGCGATGGTCGAGGAATACGGAGGTGTCGTCCAGTTCGCCGGGCCCATCGTCCAGTCAGGCGTCAACGCGTTTCTGGCCGCCGAGAAGGCGCTCCAGGAACTTCCATTGACACGCAGCTGGGGCAAGACGACGGTCACCTTGGAGCCGGTCGGCGTGGCCGGTCTCATTACCGCGTGGAACGCGAACGCGCTGTTCATTTGCTTAAAGCTCGCCTCGGCCATCGCCGCCGGTTGTACGGCCGTCATTAAGCCCAGCGAGTTGAGCTCGCTCCAGACTCGGGTGTTGGTCGAGGCGCTGCACGAGGCCAAACTTCCGAAGGGCCTTCTCAACGTCGTCACGGGCCGAGGGGATCTCGTCGGGGCAGAGCTCGTGCGTAATCCGGACGTGGACAAGATCTCTTTCACGGGCTCGGTTGCGGTGGGTCAAAGCATTATGCGCGACGGCGCCGCGACGATGAAACGCGTCACGTTGGAGCTGGGCGGAAAATCGCCCACGATCCTGCTTGACGATGCCGCGCTCGACCAGGCCATCCCGGCGGCCCTCACCATGGCCTTTTTGAACAGCGGGCAAGCCTGCGCCGCCGGGACGCGTCTTCTTGTACCGAAGAGCCGGCTAGAGGCGGTGAAGCTGGCTATAAAAGATGCGATGCGCGCTTTCACCGTCGGCAATCCGGCCGATCCCAAGATGGCCGTGGGACCGATGGTGTCGCAAAAACAATATGAGCGCGTGCAATCCTGCATCCGCAAGGGTATCGAAGAAGGCGCCGAAGTGCTAGCCGGGGGCGAGGGCCATCCGGAAGGTCTCGAAGCGGGTTACTTCGTGAAACCCACCGTGTTCGTGAATGTGAAAAACGACATGACGATCGCCAAGGAAGAGATTTTCGGCCCCGTGCTCAGCGTTATCGCCTACGACTCCGAGGACGAAGCGATCCGAATCGCCAACGACTCCAAATATGGCCTTCACGCCGCAGTCATCGGGCCCGACCTCCAGCGAGCACGCCGCGTGGCATCTCAATTGCGGGCAGGCCGCGTCGTGATCAACGGCATGACGGACGATCCGCAGGCGCCCTGGGGCGGATTCAAATACTCCGGCGTCGGCCGCGAATATGGCCGGTACGGAATCGAGGCGTTTCTCGAAACCCGGGCCATCCTCGAGTCCTAGGGAGAACTCTCATGGGCAATAACATCGCCATCTCGCCCACAGAAGCCGGGGATCGCCTTGCGATCCGGGAACTCATCGAGGCTTACGCCCATTGCGCCGATCGTCGCGACGCGAAGGGACAAATGGCTCTCTTTACCAGGGACACCTACTTCGTGGTTTACATGAACGCCAAGGATCCGAAGCCCTCGCAGGAGCTGCACTCGCGCGACGCGCTCGCTCCAGTCTTCGCAGATCTGAACCAGTATGATGCCACGACGCATTTCGTTGGACAGAGCACAATCTTCGCGCTGACGGGCGACCGAGCCACAGGTGAAGCCTACTGCCTGGCGCACCACGTCACAATCGACGGCGGGAAGCGACGCTTGATGCTCGCATCGCTTCGTTACCTCGACACATTCGTGAAGAGGGACGGGGAGTGGCTGTTTGCGGAGCGCCGGCTCTACGTAGACTGGCTTGAGGAGCGCACACTATCATGAACGTTCCGGCGGCGGGCCAGAAACGTCTTAGCGAGGATTGTTACGGCCGTGCTCAGGCGCTCGCCAACGAACGCGGGGTGCGGCCACTTGTCGCCCTCTGCCACCTTGGCCTCGGCAGACTCTATCGACGCACGGGCAAACGCGAGCAGGCGCAGGAGCACCTTACGAGCGCGACGACGATGTACCGCGAGATGGACATGCAGTTTGGGCTGGAGCAGGCGGCGGCTGAGATAGCTGTACTCGGATGACACCTGGCCATCTGACGCTCCCGCGAGTTGCTCCTGCTGCGGGCGACTCAGGTAATCGGGTGATTGCGCAATCCTTTGCCGCATTAGCCGCGATCACCCATACAGACGCCGACCGAGGAGGGCCGTCCGGGCAGCTACGCTGACCGGGCGTGACGCGTCCTCGAGGCAGGCGGGTGTGCTTAGATTCTCCGAGGCTTCCGTGGGCTGACGGGCTGGTCGGCTTGGCCCAGACTGCTCAGATCTGGGCCATCCCACCGTCGACGAACAGCTCGATGCCGGTGACATAGCTGCTGTCATCCGAGGCGAGGAACAGGGCGGCTTTCGCGATCTCGTCCGGATCGCCCATGCGGCCCATCGGCACCGTGGTGACGACGTTCTTCTTGAACTCCTCCATTTGCTCCTCGGTCAGCCCCAGGTTCTTGTAGCCCGGTGTGTCGATCGGACCAGGGCTGATCGCGTTGACCCGGATCCGGCGGTTCTTCAAATCGACCGTCCAGCAACGGGCAAATGATCGCACGGCAGCCTTGGTGGCACTGTAGACGCTGAACGCTTCCATGCCCTTGGACGCCGTGATGGAAGCGTTCAGGATGATCGAGCCGCCGTCCCGGAACAGGGGGAGCGCCTTTTGCACGGTGAAGAGGAGACCCTTGACGTTGACGCCGAATGTCTTGTCGAAGTGCTCCTCGGTAATCGCCCCGAGGGGCGCGAGCGCCCCGCCGCCGGCATTGGCGAAGAGAATATCGATGCGGCCTTGCTGCTGCTTCACCGCCGCGTACAGGCGATCGAGATCCGTGAGGTTCGCGACGTCGCCCTGAACGCCGGTGGCCTGTCTCCCTATCTGCTTCACGGCCGCATCGAGCTCGTTTTGCCGGCGGCCCGTGATGAACACGTGGGCGCCCTCCGCGGCAAACCGTCGCGCCGTGGCGAAGCCAATCCCGCTGTTGCCTCCGGTTACCACCGCGACCTTTCCTTCCAGCCTCTTCATCGCCATTGCCCCTCTCGCTTGGTTGTCGGATCCGATTTCGACGGTTCGTGGCTTCTGTTCGGTAAGATGGCGCGAATGAGTGGGGGGATTCAACTGGGATTGATAGAGTCGTGAGCCCCGACGCTTAGAATCGTCGGCGCGACGGAATGGTCGGCGGATACGCCCTTCGCCACGCGCTTGACCACCCCCGCCGTTGGACGTGTGACGGCTATCGGCCGCAGGAAGCTTGGCCTCTCGCACCCCAAGCTGGCAGAGGTTCTGCATCGAGACTTCGCGGACTGCTCCGCTGTCGCGGAAGCACTCTCGGGTCAGGACGCAGCGGTCTTCTTCGCCCCAGCGGGACGTGCTCCATCACGGCCACGACCTTTGCGACGATTAGCGCGCCGACGATGGCGATCGACAGGCCACGAAACTCGATCTGGTGCGCGGCGAGCACCAGCCGCTTGAGGAAGATCATCACTCCGAAGCAGATTGCAAAATAGAGCGTGACCAGCCCGATGGTCTTGATCTCGCTCGTCACCCGTTGCCAGACGCTCATGCGTGCGCGCTCCTCTCACAACACCCCGTCAGCCTAGCATCCCCTTCTTCAGATCCTCGGAAGGCGGCTTGGGACCCAGCCAGACCGCGAAAACCGCGTTCGCGAACCCCTTCCCCTCGAAGACGCCCAGGTCCTTGTTCCCAGCGGATACGGTCGTGCCTTGCCCGGCAGGTAGACAAACGTCCACGTGGCTGGCCTCTGATCGAACAGGCCTGAACTCGGCGGCCAGGGCGCGTCGTGCCGCCGCAGCCACACCGGGTGGGTGCGCGTGGCGTCAGCCCCCGAAGTCTGACGCGTCCACACCCCGGGCCGCCCCTGACACCTCAGCGGCACCTGGGAGCACGGCGCGGACCCGTGTCCGCTGACGTAAGGCTGACGGTTTCTTCGAGGACACCTAGGGATACTTGAGGACAGTCTGGTCGACCGAAATTGGGCGATGAGGGGCTGAACCAACCGATTTATTGGACGGGGCGACACTGGGTATGAGCACCTGCTTAATTCCAAGACCACCGGAGCAAAGAAATGATAAACTTTCCGCTGAGTTCGGGGTGTGGCGCAGCCCGGTAGCGCACCTGCTTTGGGAGCAGGGAGTCGGAGGTTCAAATCCTCTCACCCCGACCAATCTTTTCCGTCACTTCCGAAACGCTCCCATTGCCGGGCCGATCCGCGGGGACGTTTTGGGGACGGTCCGACGGGCCCCCACCTTCAACCCCAAAGCGAACGGGACAAACTCGTCGTCGAAAGTCGTCCGGCGGGCCCGGCTCGGCCTCCGCAGCGCCTAAGACTTCACGGGATTTCATGCTGGGTTTAGCAGCCTGACAGGGAATTCAGCCCCGGCGCTTAATCCCACATTTTCGATTTGAAGGTTGAACGTAGCGAGGGATAATCGCTCAACGTCCGCTAAAGACGCGGCTCTCGGGAGCTCTCGCTGACGCGGAGGGTACCACCTAATGGGTGACGCGACATCTGGCCCGGTTCGCCTCTCGTTCAACCCCCAGCTCCGCGTCGAGTTCCGGGGCGCCACGGTGACGTCCGATGCGGGGCTGTTACTGCCGCGTGAGTTGGACGAACACCTCGGCCTGAACACGCTGATCGAACAACATCTCGCTGACCCTCGCACCGGACACAACCGTCAATTCCCCCTGCGAGATCTATTCCGCCAGTCGATCTACAGCCGCTTGGCGGGCTACGAGGATACCAACGACGCCGAGCGACTGGCCGAGGATCCTGCCTTTCGGATGCTGGCCTCCCGTGAGCGCAGAGAGACGAGCGTCGCGCTCACCTCGACGCTCCACTGGTTCGAAGACGGATAGGTATTTTCGATCACGCGAACCTGAGTATTGGGGGTTCGGGCGTGCGGGTCAACACTCCCCCGACGAGCTCCTGGCATGGGCGAGCAAGACAGTGGCGCTCGCGTTTGACACGCCGCACCGCCTCGCCGATGATCGTGACCAGCCACCCATAAATGCCGGTACACGCCGGCCGTTCCGGAGGAACCATGTCCAAATGCATTGACCGTAGTTTTGCGCTGCTGCTGGCACTCGCGTTGTGCGCGCCTGCCTTCGCCGATGTTCCTGTGCCGGCGCCGGGCGCGAGTCCACGGATCGATGCCATCAAGAAGGCCGGCGTGCTCCGGGTCGGCGTGCTCGCGAACGCGCCCTGGCTGGTGGAGAACACGACGGGGCGAGGTGATGCGTGGAGCGGTCCCGCGTGGCTGCTCGCCAACGAATACGCCAAGCGCTTGAGTGTGAAGCTTGAGGCGGTTCCGGTAAGCCACGAGACCAAGGTGCCCGTGCTCGCATCGAACCAGGTCGACATTTCGGTGACGCCGCTGGCCGAAACGGCCGACCGGCTGAAGGTCGTCGACTTCGTGATCTACTCCAGCACCAGCGTGTGCATGTTCGGTCTTGCCTCAAATCCTAAATTTGCGAGCGCGAAGAGCGTCGACGACCTCAACAAGCCCGAGATCACCATTGCCTATTACACCGGTGGCGGCGAGGAGGGATGGGTGAAGGAACGCTTCCCGAAGGCTCAGTTGCGCGGTGTCGCCGGCTCGGGCGTGGCGCCGGTCGAGGAAGCGATGGCCAAGCGCGCGGATGCGGTGCCCATCAACCGCGTTCCGTGGGTGGCGATGGGGCGGAAACTCACGCAGCTCGCCGTGCTTCCGAAAGAGAACAACTGCCAGAACAGCACGGAGAAGGCGGCTCCGGTAGGCATGGCCATCGACAAGAACCAGCCAGCCTTCCTGCAATGGACGCGCGCGGTCGAAAAAGAAATGGAGCCGCAGCTCAAGAAGGATGAAGCGCGTGTCATTGATACGATGAAGTAGGCGGCGCCGGCGATCCCGCCGTCATCCGATGGAATTCGACTTTGCCGTCATCGGCGACAACTGGCAATTCCTCGCCTACGGCGTCTGGATCACGATCCTGCTGTCGGCGGTCTCCGGTTTCACCAGCCTGGCCGCGGGCCTGGTCATCGCGCTTCTTCGCCTGTATGGCCCTGGTTGGCTGCGCGTTCCGTGCGTGCTCTACATCGATTCCATGCGTGCGATTCCGGTGCTCGTGGTCCTGGTGTGGACCTTCTTCGCATTGCCTATCGTAGCCGGCGTCACGATGTCCCCATTCACCGCCGCGCTTATCGGCTTGACCGTCCATCTGGCGGCCTACGCCGCGGAGATCGTGCGCGCCGGCATCGAATCGGTCCGGCCGGGACAGACGCGCGCAGCGCTGGCGCTCGGCATGTCCCGCGCTCAGGTCGTGCGACGCATCCTGCTTCCGCAGGCAATCGTGCGCATGCTGCCGGCATTCGGCTCGCTGTTGTCGGTCACCATCAAGGACACCGCGATCGCTTCCGTGATCGCCGTCCCGGAGCTCATGCGCCAATCCGAAACGGTGGCGGGACAGAGCTTTCAGCCGATCGAGGTATTCAGTTTTGCGATGCTGCTGTACTTCCTGATGCTCTTTCCCGTTACGCGCGGCGTCGACCGCTTCTATCGCCGCGTTGCACATCTGGGCAGGTCGTGACATGTGCAGGCGCCACCGGCGATGACGCTCGATTGGTCCGTGGTGTGGCAGCATCGCGATGCGCTGATCGCCGGCACCGCGACGACCTTTCTGCTCACGATTGCGACGATGGCCATCGCGGTCCCCTGCGGGATCGTCGTCGCCGTTCTTCGCCTCTACGCTTGGCGCCCGGTGCGCGCGCTTGCGACCGGTTACGTCGAGCTTTTTCGCAACCTGCCGCTGATCCTGGTCGTGTATTGGGCGTTCTACGTGCTGCCGATCCTGACGGGCCTCGGGCTCTCGCCACTCGCAACCGGCCTCGCGGCGCTGTCGGTGAACGTGACGGCGTACAACGCCGAGACCTTTCGCGCAGGCATCAACTCCATTCGCCGCGGGCAAGTCGAAGCGGCGATGGCGCTCGGAATGACGCGTGCACAGGCGTTGCGAAGGGTTATCGTGCCGCAGGCGCTGCGACGAATTCTGCCGGTGCTCGCGAGCACTTGGGTGTCGCTGTTCAAGGATACGTCGCTGGTGTCGGTGATTGCGGTGACCGAGCTCGCCTACGTCTCGATGCAGGTGCGAGCGCAGACGTTCCGGGTGCTGGAAATGCTGACCGCTATGGCGGTGCTGTACTGGCTGCTCGGGTATCCACAGGCCAAGCTCGCCGACTGGATGCAGCGGCGCATGAAGGTGACGGAATGAACGCACCGGCTGCGGGACGGGCGAAAGCTGCCGGGGCGAAGATCATTCGTTACCTCGACGTGGTGAAGCGCTACGGCGATTTCACGGCACTGCTGGGCGTGTCGCTCGACGTACATGCCGGCGAAGTCGTGTGCTTGATCGGTCCCTCGGGCTCGGGCAAGTCGACGCTGCTCCGCTGCACCAACGGCCTCGAGACGATCGACGGCGGCGATATCGAGTTCGAAGGCGCACGCCTCCCGCGCGACGAGCGTGCGCTGCGCGCCGTGCGCCAGCGGATGGGCATGGTATTCCAGAGCTTCGAGCTCTTCCCGCATCTCACCGCACAACAGAACGTCGCGGAAGGGCCGCGCACCGTGCTGCGAAAGCCTGCGGCGGAAGCCGATCGTCGGGCGACCGCGATGCTCGCGAAGGTCGGGCTCGCCGACAAGGCACGCAATCTTCCCGCCGCGTTGTCGGGTGGGCAACAGCAACGCGTTGCGATCGCGCGCGCCCTTGCGATGGAGCCCGACGTCATGCTTTTCGACGAGCCGACATCCGCGCTCGATCCCGAAACGATCGGCGAAGTCCTGAACGTGATGAAGGTGCTGGCCCAGGAAGGCATGACGATGGTGGTGGTGACGCACGAGATGGCCTTCGCACAGCGTGTGGCGGATTGGGTCGCGGTATTCGACGCGGGGCGGATCGTCGAGCAGGGCCCGCCGCGGCAGATCTTTGAATCTCCTGTGACGGACCGCACGCGCGACTTTCTTAGCCACCTCGGATGGTCGGGTTGATGCGCGCGTACGAGAAGGACCGCATCTACGGCGAGGTCCAAGCGAAGGCCGCCGATCGATCCGCGCCAGTTGGAGTCATCAGGGCCCTCGACGCGAAGATGACGGCACTCCGGTTCTTTGAATCGGGGGCGACGCTCCCGCCGGCCGTGGAGCGCAGATATACGACCCGGTTTCCGCTGGCGACGACTCGCTTCGTGGTCGGGGAGCTCGATCTGGCCCACCCTGCTCCGGGGCGGTGGCTGCCCGTTCCGATCGAAGCGCTCTTGTTCTTCCGGGATGCTGCGGGGGAGCGTGTCATCCAGCGGAGGGTATTTCAAACGGCTGCGCCGGCAGACCGGTCGAACACGTATGATATGGACTTCTTCGGATGGGAGGATGACTACTACTACGGTCGGGCTGGCTCGACCACGCAGTCGCCTCGCCGGTGGCTGCCGGGCTCGTATCGGGTCGATCTGTACGTGACCGACGTGAAGGTCGCGAGCGGATCGTTCGAGATCCGCTGAGGGTTGGGCGGCAATGCCTCCGGATGGCGCGTGAATCGCAAGTATTGTATCTCGCGTCTAACAGAGTAGATGGCTGGAATGGGTGGTCTTGCTGCGTTTGCCCTGAGGGCGGCGCCTCTATTTTTCGAGCGCGTCAAGAGAGACATCAAACGGCCGGTGGATCCGGCGCTGCGCACACCGAACGTCGCTGGCTGGCCTACAGACGGCCTGCACGCGACGTGGATCGGACACAGTACGGTTGCCTTGAGCATCGACGGATTCACCGTCCTCACCGATCCGGTTTTCAGCTCGCGAATCGGAATTCGGATCGGGCCGGTAACAGTCGGACTGAAGCGCTTGGTGGCGCCCGCGGCGCCGCTCGACGCGATCCCGCGTCCCGATCTGATCCTGCTCTCGCACGCGCACATGGATCATTTCGATATCCCGACACTGCGCCGCCTCGAGAATCGCGGCACAACGGTGATCACGGCCGCGAATACAAGCGATCTCCTCCGGGTCAACAGGTACTCCGCCGTTCACGAACTGCGCTCGGATGAAACGGCGCGTCTGGGCCCCGCAACGATCCGCGCGATTCAGGTGAACCATTGGGGAGCCCGGATGCGAAATGACGTACACCGGTCGTACAGCGGGTACCTGATCGAGGCGGGGCGCTACCGCGTGCTCTTCGCCGGCGACACGGCCTACACAGATTCATTCCGCAGCGTCGGCTCGTCGAAACCGGTCGATCTTGCGATCATGCCGATCGGCGCCTATGACCCGTGGATTCGCTCACACTGCAATCCCGAACAGGCGCTCGCGATGGCGAATGATGCGGGCGCGGATTTCATCCTTCCGATCCATCACCGAACGTTCGAGTTAAGCCGCGAACCTAAGCACCAACCGCTCGAACGCCTTCTCGCAGCAGCCGGTTCTGCCGAGAATCGCGTCTGCGTCCGGGACTTCGGCGACGAATTCCATACCTAGCCGAGAAACGTTGTATCGGCCGAAGGTGGACGCAAAAACCGCCAGGCCCGAATCGGGGAATGCGATCTCGAGCTGTCGGTCAGCGATGGGTTTGGGGCACGACTACCGAGTCGCAGAGCGCGACTGGGAGGCGAACGATGTAGCAGAGTCGCTTTAGGACATTCGAAACCGCGGGGCATATACTGGTGCAGAGAAACACATGCATAGAGGGTCGCCACCTCACTGGGATATGAGATTCAGACGTCCTCGTTCAAACGCCGCACGTTCGACACGATCATCGTTGCGGTTGGCATCACGGCCCCGGCAGCGACGCCGGGGTTGTTAAACTATCTTCGATCGGGGGTTCATCGAAGCCGACGGATCGCTTCGATCTGCACCGGTGCACTGATGCTCGCCGAAGCAGGATTGCTCGACGGGCGACGAGCGACCACCCATTGGTACTACGCGAGAAATATGCAACGTGACTATCCCAAGATCGCGGTCGAGGCGGATCGCATCTTCACGACAGACGGGCCAATATGGACGTCGGCCGGCATGAGCGCCGGCGTGGATCTTGCGCTGGCCCTGGTGGAGAATGACCTTGGCGCCGAGATCGCTCGTGAAGTCGCCAAAATACTGGTCGTCTATCACCGTCGAGCCGGCGGGCAGTCGCAGTACTCGACGTTGTTGGATCTGGATGCTACATCGGACCGCGTCCAGACCGCCCTCGCGTACGCAAAGGAACATTTGAGCACTCCGTTGTCTGTGGGTACCTTGGCGAACGCCGCCTTTCTGAGCCCGCGGCAATTCAGCCGATTGTTCAGAGAGGAAACGGGGCAGTCACCCGCGAAGGCAATCGAGCGGCTGCGCGTGGAGTCCGCACGACTGATGATGGAGGCCGGGCGCTTCTCCGCGGAGGAAATTGCCAGGAAGAACGGGTTTGGAAATCGTGAGCGGATGCGGCGTTCGTTCGTCCGGGTATGCGGACAACCTCCACAAACAATTCAACGCACAGTAAGCGAGCTTATCGCGCGCTCGACGAGAAAAGACCCGGGGGCGGCCTCTCGAGGGCGGCCCCTCCCCGTCAAGTCGTAGCGGCGTAGACTCTTGGCCACCGGGTGGATGGCGAGCCGCCCGGCCTTCGCCACGTCGCGGCTGTCACGGGAGCTCGGCATCGTGGATCCAAGGATCGTGCGCTTCGAGGGATTCGAGGGCATTCATCTCGTCGCCGATGTCTGGGGGGACGATCGCGATTGGCCCGTACTGCTCATGCATGGGGGTGGCCAGACCCGTCATGCATGGGGGAACACGGCGCTGCTCCCAGCCGCGCTTTCCAGCTCGATTTATGATCCCCGCGAGCGTCGCCCGAAATTCGGGAGCCGCGATGAGCAGTGAGATCTACTCAGGCGCGATCGACTGGGACAAGGTCTACCGCGCTTTTCACCACCCCTCTCGAATAGCCGAGTGCATCCTGGCCGAATTGAACGGAAGTGCAGATTCCGTAGTGTTCTCGGGTTTCGCTGAGACTGCTTCTTTTCTGGCAGATAAGCTTCCGGTGACTTTCGTCGACTACTCGCCATCTGTCACAGCCCGTGCGCGAGAGCGATATCCCAAGTTGGGCGAAGTATTGACAGGAGATGTTACCCAGCTCTTGGCGTTGCTTCCGGCGACAAGCGTTGCCATAGCTTGTCGGATTTCGGCTTATTGGAACTCCACTGAGCAGTTCCGACGACTCACCAACTCTGTATTGGCGTTCACTCGTGAACGGATTCTGATCGACTTCTTTGATCGGGACCTTGTTGAGTCCG
>Ga0209488_10001192_pt1 | contig 22247 bp, 15 predicted proteins | sample Rivendell_Oct201_8_FD_188349 | JGI IMG/M metagenome (GOLD analysis project Ga0209488, IMG submission 188349) | Vadose zone soil microbial communities from the Eel River Critical Zone Observatory, Northern California, USA -... | ecosystem: Environmental > Terrestrial > Soil > Vadose zone >...
TAAACAGCAATTGTGCGAGCGGTGTTACGAGCTGTTCACTGCTCATTTCCCGGATTCAGCACGTACAAACTAACCTTCAAGAAGTCGATGTGGGAGGGCAAGAACCGTCGGGTTTTCCCTGCACAGATTGTTTGATGGCTTCATCTTGTACTCCTCCGCAACGAATGCAGGTGTTAGTGACGGAGAGTCATCACGTATGCGGCAACCGCCGCGACGTCGGCGTCGCTGAGCGGAGCAGGGTAAAGCTTCGGCATCGCGCCCGTCGGTGCCTTGATGTACGCGATGATCGCCGCGAGATCGCGCTTCGACGTCTGCAGGTTAGCGCCGGCGCCCCCTTCACCATGTGTACCGTGACACGCTGCGCAGAGCTGAAACACTTTTTCTCCGGCGGCCGTGCTCCCGGCCACAAGCTTGCCGTCGGCACCGACGTTCCGTGGGTCTGCGGCCGCAACGTCGGGCAGGACGATTGTCGTAAACGCAGCGCTGTCGCCAGCCATACCCTGTGCCGCCCCACTAAGCGCCATCACGTATAGCGTGGGGCTGCCCAGGACTCCGAACGTGCCGCGGCTGATGTTGCCCGCGGGCGCCACGACGTACTGCCGGCCGTTCACGGCATATGTTATCACGCCACCGGCGATCGCCCCTCCGAGATTCGTCTCGTACAACACTCTACCAGTCGCGGCGTCAAAGGCGTAGAAATTTCCGTGTAGATCACCGGTGAAGACGAGGCCCCCAGCGGTGTGCGTAACACCGGCGACGATCGGCGCCGGAGCGCGGAACTTCCAGCGGACAGCCCCATCCTCCGCGTCGATGGACGTGAGCCATCCACGTGCGGTATCCTCGGGAATGGGGACCACGTTCGTGGCCCAATACAAACTACCTGCTGTGTATTGCGGCGGACCGAGAGAGAAGGTGCCGCACCAGTCCACGGATCCGACGTAGAACGTGTGCGTGGATGCATCGAACGCCGGCCCGTTCCACTCGACTCCGCCGAGAGGGCCCGGGCAGGCGTGCACACCAGAGGCGGTCGGGACTGGGCCTTCCTTCGAGATCGTCGTGATGGGTGTCTTGAACTTCAGTTGGTGGCTGTGGCGGTCGAGCGCGTAGATGTTCCCATCTTTGCTGGCGAGCAGGACGCGCGGGTCGCCGCTCCGTCCGCTGTACAGCACGGGTGCCGCGCCAAGATCGTAGTCGAAGCCATCGTTCGGGCTCACTTGATACCACCATCGCAACGCACCAGACGTGGCATCGAGCACGACCACTGAGTTGGTGAACAGGTTATCACCTGGTCGAGACGTGGGGTTGAAGTCCGGTGCGGGGTTACCCGTGGGCACGAAGAGCTCACTCGTTCGCGGATCAAGAGTGTATGACGTCCACATCGCGCCGCCGCCGTGTTTCGCCGTCTCGGGGATGTGCCAGGTCTTGGCGCCGCGCTCGTTCCCCATGGCCACCGTCCAGAACCGCCACTTCTCTTGTCCGGTCGCGGCGTCAAATGCCATGACGCGGCCGCGGATGCCCCAGTCGCCGCCGGCGATACCCATGTAGACGAGCCCGTGCCACGCGATCGGCGCACTCGAGGTGAACTCGCCGATGGAAGGATCACCGACCTTGACGTTCCACAGGACCTGGCCCGAATTCGAACGAAGCGCGACCAATCGGCCGTCGGGGGTCCCGCGAAATAGGCGGCCTTCGAGGTACGCCACGCCGCGGTTGACAGGATTCACGTCGACCTTCTTTGCCGGATCGACGAATCGCCAGATCGGTTGACACGTCGTGGCGTTCAGCGCGGCGGTCGAATGAGCCGTGGTGACGAATAACGTTTCCCCAACGACGACCGGGCCGGCCTGCAGCGTGCCTTCCTCTCCAAGCTTCACGCGACATACCGGGCGCAGGGTGGCGACGTTTTTCTTGGTGATGTCGGCCAACGGTGACGATCGAACGCCGTCGTAGCGCATGTTGTACATCGCCCATCCAGTGTTTCCCCTTCCTTCGGTCGCTGGGTCATCGCAGCCGGACAGGGTCGCCACACCAGCCATCGCGCCGATTAGCCACTGCCCCAAGCGCCCTCCGATGTACATGACTGTTCCCTCGATGAGTTGCACCGTTCCGCGGCACATCGAACGTGAAGGACGCCGCGCACATGCAGGATGCGACTCGAAAGGGCGGGCGCACATCGACCGGTCGTCTACTCTTCTTTTAGATCGCTCGCAGTACTCCGCATGTAGGTCACTCGTCGTATGCCGCGCTGCCCCAAGCGCATGACGAGAAGATCGCCCGCTCCGCCGATGTTCAGGCATGTCCGGCGATCCTAGGCTGCCATCGCGGGATGCCGATCCTCGAATTGAACGCCCGCATGACCCATCTCCTCCGAGGCCATCACAATGCGCGCGGTTCAACGGTCCATCTCAGACATCTCGAATGCGGTTGGCGCCGAACCCCTCGCGTCGTGCAAAGCGGAGGCGTGGCGTCCGCTGCCACCGCAAGCGGCCGACATAACCTGCCTGTCACGTGTCGGGTACACGATCTCCCCGCACGCGTTCGAATGGCTCGGCGTTACGCTCGTCCTTTCGCATGTGATGGTGCAACGAGAGCTACGTGGCAGCATCAACGTCGCGGCGGGGACGATACTGGTGGTACCGGCGCGCGAGGTGCTCTCGATGCGCGCGGCCGGGTCTGAACCATGTTGTGTGAAGACACTTCTGCTGGGCGACGTCCACCTTGCCGGCCTCGCCCAGCCCGTGCATTCAGCGCTCATTCGCGATACAGCGTTGAGCAGCGGCTTGGCGTCATTGTTCAGAGAGATGGAGCTCCGAATGCGATCGATCAACGTGACACGGCGGATTCAAGCGCTCGTTGAGCGCGTGGCCGCCGAGCGCGCGCCATTGGAGCCGGTGCGCCCGCCGTTCGCCACCCCTCTGACTCCGGTGCGCGACTACCTGCGGGCGCACGCGACAACGTCAACGTCGGTGGACGATCTCGAACGCTTCAGTGGATTGACCCGCTTCCATCTCGCCCGTGTGTTTCGTCGCGAGTTTGGTCTGCCGCCACGGGCCTATCAGATGCGGCAGCGCCTTTCCCTCGCCAACCGACTTCTCGCGTTGGGCGCTCCCGCGTCTGAGGTCAGCTATCGCTGCGATTTCTCGGACCAGAGCCATCTAACGCGATCATTTCGAGCGGCGTACGGCATGACGCCACATCGTTGGTCGAGCACATTCCTGACCGCGAAGCAATCGCCCGTCGTTGACCGCAGATCACCCTCGAATCATGGGCATCGCGAAATGAAATGTGCTTCCTGAACCGATCGTGGACTCCACCCAAAGGCGTCCACCATGCGCCTCGGCAATGCTCTTCGCGATGTGGAGACCCAAGCCGAGGCCGCGGCGATCAGCGCCCCGCGCTTGCCAGAAGCGATCGAACAATCTTTCGCGCAGTTCTTCAGGAATGCCTGGTCCCGTATCGGCCACGGTCACGCGGACTTCGTCGGGCTCGACATATCCACCTACGCTGACACAGCCGCCGCGCGGAGTGAACTTCATCGCATTCCCGACAAGGTTGTCTATCATCTGCAGGAGGCGGTCCCTGTCGGCGTGAACAATGGCGCTCGGCGGCTCCGGGCAGAGCGCGAGAGAAAGGCCCTGCTGTGTGGCGCGTGTCTGAAAGGATTCCATGGTTTCGACGAGTACGTCAGCGATATCGCATGACCCGACATTGAGGTAGAGGCAGCCGGCTTCCATCCGCACGACGTCTAGCAGGTCATCGATCAGCCGATTCATCCGCTGGACGGCGCGAGCGTTGATCGCGAATACGGCCTTCCGGCGTTCCGGTGCGAGATCAGGCTCCATGAGCAGCTGCGTGGTCACTGAGACCAGGTTCAGCGGATTGCGGAGATCATGGGTTACGGCGGCCAACACTTGTTCGCATGCTCGGGTCAAACGCTCGGCGGTTTTATGCGCATTTTCCAGCGAATCATTCGCGTGACTGAGATCTTCCGAAAGAGCTTGCGCCTCTTCCACTTGCTGTTCGAGATTCGCGTTGAGCCGCCGCAGCTCCCAGACGTGTTGCTTTCCTTGCGCACGGGAGCGCCGCAGCACTTCGGCCACCACGGCGACGACTCCCACGACAGCGACGTAAAGCATCACTTCTTGGTATCTGCCGCGGCCTCTTCGATAAACCGAGCGACAGTTTTTGGCTGCGAGATGAGCGCCCCATGGCTTGCTCTCAGTTCGATCGGTATCACGCCCATTCGCTTGGCAAAAAATCGTTGGAGATCCGAATTGATCTCGTAATTGTCCCTCGAGATCAGATACCATGACGGAATCGATCTCCAGGCCGGGAACGAGATCGTTTCGCTGAGGATCGCGGAGCTAGCCGGCAGGGCGCCACGTGGCTCGGAGGGATATTTCTCGTTGAATTCGCCGATGGGCTCGTATGCATCTGGGGCAAAGGCAGCGATGTAAACGAGCGCTCTCACATTCAGGCTACCCGCCGCGGCACCAGTAATCACAGCGCCGCCGTACGAATGGCCAACGACGACAACTGGCCCTTTCACTCCATCGATTACGCTCTTCGTGGTGACGATGTCGTCGTCGAGTGAGGCAAGTGGATTCTCCACCGCAACGACTTTGTATCCGTCAGTCCGAAGGATAGCAACGATGTACTGCCAGCCCATCGCGTCCGCGAATGCGGTATGAACCAGAACGATTGTCGGTTTTGGTTTGGTAACGTCGGCCAAAGCGTCGTACAGCCACGTGGCCGGACTCGGATCCTGACCGCGAACGCTTGGCGGGCTGGCTATCAGGACGACGAGAAGTGAACCAATACCTTTAGTCTTCATCGTCGTCGAGGTGCGCGAGCTCGTAGCGCACAAGGCCCGGGTTACTGCGATAGGCCTGCGCGACCACCGTCACCCCGCCGATCAAAGCGCCAACTATGAAGCGAGTGTACGCGCCGCTTCCCGCACCCAACTCGACGAGCATCGTGACCAAGCCGATGAACGGCACATAGAGCAGCATGCTCAGGATCACGGCGGACGTGAGAATTGATGGCTGCTTCTCGCCGCGATGTACGACTCCGATTACAAAGCTCGCGTTGGCAATCCACACCGCGTAGTGAACCACGCAGAAGAAAATGAGGGAGATTGCGAGGTTCGGCGCTCGTTCCGCCCCAAACACTTGCCTTGCGAAGATCGAACCGACGTGCTCGGCGGTGAGCCATGGATTGCCCGTTGTCAACGCATCGTAGAGGACGAGCCAGCACACCACGACGGTCCCGCCGATCAACCCCGCGATCAGTCGCTCGCGCCAAACTGAATGTGCTTTCCCGTTCGTGGCGTCAGCAGCGATGTCGGTGGAGTCGATCGATATGTGAATGGAAGATTGATCGGATCTATGACGCATTGCGGTTTTCCCATCTTTGCGGTCGGCGGACGTCATGATTCCTCTCACTTGTCTAGGATTTTCGTAGCCATGCGGATTTGTATCTTCGTTGATGGCCGACTGCCGGCTTGCACCGCCAAGGATAGGATCACGGCGAGATTGTGGCGTCAGTAAGGCGACTACTCTTGAAATAATCCGTTCTATGTAGCGACGACCTACCCTATCGACGTACCACGTCATAAAAAGGCAGGTCGGACCTGCCCAATCCGATCTTTACCTGGCCGGGAAGAGCGGGTGCGATAGATTCTCGCGTATGCTGTTCCGGTCGTGCAGAAGGGCTTTTCTGACGCTCGCCTGCGCGGCGAGTGCGTTCTCTGTGGTGTCCGCCCAAGAGCAGATGCGGCCTCTGCCTCCACTCTACCACAGCACATGGACTACGCGAGAAGGCGCGCCCGCCGACATCCACGCGCTCGCGCAGACGACGGATGGATTCCTATGGCTGGGTACCAGCGCCGGCCTGTACCGCTTCGATGGGATTCGATTCGAGCTATTCGAGCCGGCGGCCCACCAAGCGTTGCCTTCCGCTAACATCTCCACTCTCTTCGCCCTGCGCGACGGCGGACTATACGTCGGCTATTCCTTCGGCGGCGCCAGTCTAATCCAACGAGGTGCCATTCGCACCTACGGAGAAGGTGACGGCCTGCCGCCGGGAACTGTGTGGACCTTCGCGGCAGACTCCGACGGGACCATCTGGGTGGGCGCGCGCGGCGGACTTGCCAGACTCGATCAACAGCGCTGGCACGGCGTTGGCCCCGAAGAAAAGTTAGCCGGCGTCGGTGTGACGTCGATCCTGGTTGACCGGACCAAACGACTCTGGGTGGCTTCGTCTATCGGAGTGTTCGCGCGCTCGTCCGATGCGGCCCGGTTCGATCGGATCGAAGCTCCGCCGCCGGGGTTCAGCCAAGCAATGCTAAATCGGTCGCAGACTTGGCTGCGGGAAGCTTCGGATGGTGCGATCTGGGCTTCCTCCTACGAACTCGGGCTGCGCGAACTCGCGCGCCCAATGGAGGGCCGTCCCGAGAGAGAATCGTGGCCGCGCGTCCCCCAAACGGAGGCAATGTTGGTCGATCGAGGTGGCGCGATGTGGGTCGCAGGAGCGTCAGGTATCCAGCGCTTCTCGGTGCACCCGCCGGGAACTCCGCGCATGCTGGGAAAGCCGCAGCAACTTACCCAGCAAAAGGGCTTCTCCCGCGTCGTGCGCGCCTTGCTCGAAGATCGCGAAGGGAATGTGTGGGCCGCCACCTCAGAAGGGTTGGATCAATTCCGCCGCGCCAAGCTGGTCCGCGTCGACTTGCCTGGTTTGCCCGGAGGTTTCGCCGTTGCTCCGGCTGATTCCGGAGCTGTCTGGGTTGCTTCCTACGGCCGGACGGTACGAATCGCTCGCCCTGGGGAGACAGGCTCGGGCCGGGCGGGTAGCCGCACCAGGGAATCTCCCACCCTAGCGGAGGACGTAGAGGTAGCCTATCGCGATCGTGCAGGAGCGGTCTGGCTCGGCGGTCCGCGAGGTCTTTGGCGATCGGCCAGAGGCCGATTCGTACGAGTTGACCTCTCGGACGTGAAGAATTTTGGCGTGCAGGCCATCACGCAGGATGGTTCGGGCAGAATGTGGATCTCTGTAATACAAAACGCCGTGTACCGGATGACAGCCACGGGCTGGACGCCGTTCGGTGACCAGCCAGGCCTCCCGCGAGAACCGGCCACCGTCATGACGACAGATGAGACCGGTAGGACATGGTTCGGCTACAAGGCAAACCGGGTAGCCTTGCTCGAAGGCGATTCGCTCCGAATGTATACGGCCAACGATGGCTTGAATGTGGGAAATGTCCTCGCCATCCACGTGCGGGGCTCGCACGTTTGGGTGGGTGGCGAACTGGGATTGGCGTTACTCGTGCGGGGACACTTCCACCCGATGACCGGCAAGAATGGCCTCGGGTTCCGCGGGACCTCCGGCATCGTTGAGACACTCGACGGCGAGGTGTGGTTGCACGGCGCCATTGGTGTTACGCGCATTCCGGGGGTTGAGGTCCGGCGCGCGGAGCACGATTCCACCTACCAATTGGAAAACGAGCTGCTGGATTTTCGCGACGGTTTGAATGGCTTGGCGGCGCAGATTCGTCCGCTGCCCACGGTGATCGCAGCGACTGACGGGCGACTCTGGTTCGCGACAAGCACCGATGTCGCTTGGCTCGATCCGGCGGCGATTCCGCGAAACCCATTGCCGCCCCCCGTTGTGATTCGGCGGCTTACCGTCGGCAGCACGATCTACCCAATCGCTGCTAAACTCGACCTGCCAGTGCGAACGACCGCCGTCCGAATTGATTACACCGCGTTGAGTCTCTCAATTCCGGAGCGCGTCCGCTTTCGATACCAACTCGTCGGCACCGACACGAGTTGGCAGGAAGCTGGCGGGCGGCGCGAGGCCTTCTACACCAATCTTGGCCCCGGATCGTATCGCTTCATGGTCATCGCGGCGAACGAAGACGGCGTCTGGAATCAGGTCGGCGCCGCGTTCGACTTTGCGATTCCCCCATCGTTCACTCAGACCAACTGGTTTCTAGCGGTGTGGGTAACCGCGATCGCCGGCTTGGTCTGGTTGGTCTATTTGGCCCGAGTGCGGCAAGTTGCCGGCGCACTGAGGGCGCGGTATCAGGCGGCCCTCAGCGAGCGAACGCGCATCGCCCAGGAGTTACACGACACGCTGCTCCAAGGATTCACAGGCATCACGCTGCAGCTGTCGGCCATCGACCGCGTGCTAGCACAACGACCGCAAGAGAGCGCCGAGGCGTTGAAGAGCGTTCTCGCCATGGCGGACACGACCCTGCGCGATGCGCGTCTCATGATCTGGGACATGCGAGCTGTAGAGCTGGAAAGTCAGGATTTGGCGGCGGCGTTGGAGAGCGCCGCCCGTTCGTTGATGACCGGGTCATCGATCGCATTGGTCTTCTCCGTGCGAGGTGACCGGCGTCCACTGCCGGTCGCGGTTGAGACGACGGCGCTTCGCATCGGCCGCGAGGCCGTCATCAACGCCGTCAAGCACGCGGCGCCGCACACGGTGGAGGTGCACCTCGAATACGGGCCGCGATCCTTGACGCTTAAAGTCGCGGACGACGGAATCGGAATCGATCCGGACTCTATGGAAGCGGCTGTCGGGGCGGGACACTTCGGCGTTGCCGGGATGCGGGACCGAGCTCGGCGCGCTGGCGGCACTGTGTCGATCTCGAGCGAGCCCGGCAAAGGAGCGGTTGTTTCTGCGTCGCTGCCGATCCGCGCGGCGGGCAACGCGATCGATCACGGTGTCTAGCTGGTCGCGGCCTACGAGTCACTCGCTGCGTGGCGCCTGAGGAATTCGACCTCGACCCGCAACACCTCGTCGAAACTCCTGCCGCCCTGGTAAACGTCGTAGTGGCCGCCGGGGAATCGATACAACTCGCCGCGGGGAGCCTTTTCGCTGACGCGTATGGCCGGATCGACCGGCGCCATTGTGTCCGCCTCAGCGACGACGAGGAGGATTGGGCAGAGGATTGCGGCGGCATGTCGTACTGGCCGGCGCCAAGAGAAGCTGAGAAGTGAGCGCGCGGCGACGCGATTACGCCATTCGGTGCCGTCTTTCGGCGTCATGAGCTTTTCACCGAACAGGGCGTCCTCGGCGGTGCCAACAGCAAGCACACCAGGGCGGCCGGCGCCAGGCAAGTAGCGCGGAGGCCGGCCGAAGAGCGAACCGACGCGGTCTGCCAACGCCACCGACAGAAGCCGGAGGCCTCGTAGGGGCGAAGCCAATCTCGCCGCCGCGACGCCGTCGACGAGCGGGGACTGGGCGATCGCACCCGCGATGCGGGAGTCCGACGCGGCCAGGTCGACGATGTACATGCCGGCGAACGACGTACCCCACGCGAACACCCGGCGCGGATTGATGTACGGGTGCGCGACCGTCCAGCCAATGACGGTGCGGTAATCCTCGCGCTGGCGAGGGAAGGAAAGCACCTCGCGCGGTTGTCCGGCAGATCCGCCCCACTGGCGGTAATCGAAAACGACCGCAGCGAACCCCTCCTGGCGGAAGCGCTCTGCGAACGGAGCAAGGCCGCCAGCTTTAATGGCACCGATGCCATGGGCCATCACAACCGCAGGATGCGGCCCCGGTCCTTCGGGCAGGTAGAGCCATGCCTCGATGTCGTCACCAGAAGCTGTCGGGATCCGTACCGTCGTGCGAGCATTGGTGGACACCCAAGTTGCGGCAGAGTTCTCGCCGTTCTTGAACATCACGTCATGCTTTTCAATTGGCATTGTGCGCTCCTCGCGCTTTCAGTTTGGATTATGTGCATCTTGTTTTCCGTGTAGTGATCTCTGCCGCCTACCGCCTTCGTCTCCCCTCCGTTAGCCAACTGCCGCCTAGCGCGCGATAGAGATCCACGATCGAAACGAGATACTGGCGCTCCGTCTGCACGAGGCCGAGTTGCGCGCCGAAAAGCTGACGCTGCGCGTCAAGCACTTCGAGGTAGCTCGACACGCCGCTTCTGTAGCGCTGCTCCGCTATCGAGTAGGCTGATCGCAACGCCTGCACTTGCGTAGCCCGAGCCGCGAGTTGGTCGCGGCCGAATCGTACACCGGCGAGCGCGTCCGCTGATTCGTGGAGCGCCGTGAGCACGGTTTGCTCGTACAGCCCGCGCGCCTGGTCGGCGCGGGCGCGAGCGACACGCTCCTGGTTCCACAGGCGCGCGCCGTCGAACACCGGAATTGAGACGCCAACCTGCAGCGTATAGATGTCGTTGTCCCGGCCGAACAGGTTGGGTAGCTCGTTATGCTGAACGCCGTACTCTGCACCCGCGACAATCGTCGGCAGTCGCGCGGCGACGGCCTGTCCGACACGCGCGAGCGCAGCTTGCTGGGTGCGCTGCGCCGCTAGCACGTCCGGTCGCCGTGAGATGAACGCAGACGGAATCGAGTCTGGCACAGTCACCGACTGCACGACCTCTTCGAGCGGTCGTCCACGGGAGATCGAGCCGGCCGAGCGGCCGAGAAGCTGCGACAATTGTGTCTCTGCCTGCGCGCGCAATTGGGCCAGATCGGCCAGACGTGCCGCCGGATCGGCGAGCTCGGCCTCGAACAGCCGCACGTCGAGCTCAGACGTCACTCCGTGGCGATAGCGTCGACGAGCGAGGTCCAGGGTGGCGCGGCGCGATCCGAGGGTCTCCTCTGTGATGCGCACGTCCTCGTCCAACTCGCGGAGCTGAAGGTACGCCGTTGCCACATCGCTCACGAGCAAGATCGTCGTGGCGCGTGCCTCCTCTTCGCGAGCGCGAAGGTCGAACCGTGACGCTTCGGCGCCCCGTCGTATTCGCCCCCAGAAGTCCAGCTCCCACGCCAGATCACCGGTCACCTTCACCGCATTGAAGTGCAGGACCGTCGGTCCGAGAGCCGCCTTGTTGCGACTCGCGCCGCCGTTGGCTGTGATCTGCGGAAAGAAACCGCTCCGTGCCACGCCCACCTGCGCGCGGTACTCCCGAATGCGGTCTTGCGCGATGCGCAGATCCCGATTGTTGGCGACGGCATCATTCACGAGCGCGACGAGCTGCGTATCACGCAGCACCTGCAGCCACGCTAAGCCTCGCGCTCCGTCGAGCGTGAGCGCGACCGGTTGCCACAATTCGGGCGACGCGCTCTGGGCTGCTGTCGCGGATGCAATCGCGCCGGCGCTGGGCCGGTCGATGATTCTGGCCTGCGTCAGCGAATCGAGCAGCACGCGCGAGACGCGTGACGTCGACGAGTCCAACCAACTGATGTCGACTGGCACAGCGGCGCTCGTAATTCTAGTCGAGGGCCCCACCGCGCACGCACTCATCAATCCCAGCGCACCGAGCGCGGTCCATCGAGTGATATGCACGCTAATCTCCGAAGGCCGGCAGCATTTGCGGCGTGACGGCGGCGGGCTGCCGCGCGGTGCGGCGCTCGACCAGCGAGCGAATCGAATAGAAGAAGAGCGGGATGAAGAACACGCCGAGTGTAGTCGCCCCGAGCATCCCGAAGAAAACGCTGCTGCCGAGCGAATGACGGCTACCGGCGCCTGCGCCGCCAGCGACGACCAGTGGTGCCACGCCCAGAATGAAGGCGAGCGAAGTCATGAGAATCGGGCGGAACCGTTCGCGCGCCGCCTCGATCGCCGCCTCACGGATGGGCATACCCTGGCCGCGCAGCTCGGTCGCGAACTCCACGATCAGGATCGCATTCTTGGCGGCGAGCCCGATCACTGCGAACAAACCCACCTGGAAGTAGACGTCGTTCGGCATGCCGCGCAGCCACCCCGCCGCGATGGCGCCGAGCACACCGAAGGGAATGCCGAGCAGCACGGCGAACGGCACCGACCAACTCTCGTACTGGGCCGCGAGGACGAGGAAGACGAGTACCAGCGCCAGCGCGAGGACGATCCCTGCCGTTCCCGCCGTGGCGCGTTCCTGATACGACTCACCGCTGTACGCGAAGCCGATTCCCCGCGTCGTGTATTTGTCGGCTACCAGCTTCTCAACGCCGTCGAGCATCTGCCCCGAGCTCTGTCCCGGCTTCGGAGTTCCAGTGATCGTCGCCGAAGGAAAGCCGTTGAACCGCGTCAGCAAAGTTGGCGCGCCGCGCATCTCTGTCTGCACCAACGCCGAGAGGGGGATCATCTCGTTCGACGCGCTGCGCACGTAGAACCGCCCGATGTCCTCGGGACGCTGGCGGAACGGTGCCTGTGCCTCCGCCTGCACACGATACGGGCGGCCGTACAAATTGAAGTCGTTGATGTACAGGGTGGACAGCATCGTCTGCAGCGTGGAGAAAATCTGTCCGGTCCCCACGCCTCGGGCCATCGCGGCATCTTCGTCCACGTGCACGAACATCTGCGGCACGTCCACGCGCACGCCACCATTCGCCCCGTTCACGGCCGTGCTGTTCGCATCTGCCTTGAAGTCCTGCACCGCGGCGGCAAAGGTGCGGATGTCACCTCCAGACCGCTGCTGCAGATTCATCTCTAGTCCGGCCGTGGTACCGAGGCCAGGGATCTCCGGGAAATTGAAGCCGAAGCCAATGGCCTGCTTGAGGCCGAACAACTTTCCGTTGATGCGCCCGAGGATCGCGTCGAGCGCCGCGCTCTTCGACGCACGCTCGTCCCACGGCTTGAGCGTCGCGAACATCGTGGCGGCGTTCGTCTGGTTCGAGCTCGTCAGCAGATCGAGTCCGGCGATGGACACCACGTTCTGAACGCCGGGCTCCGCGCGAACCATTCCCTCGACTTCCTGAACGGTCGCCAGCGTTCGCTGAAGGGAGGCGCCGTCGGGAAGTTGAACGACCATCGCGAAGTAGCCCTTGTCCTCGCTCGGCAGGAAGCCGCCCGGCACCCGCAGGAAGAGGATCGCGATGAGCGCGAGGAGAACGCCGAACGCGGCGAAGGATGCGCGAGGCCGGCCGATCACCGATGTCGCAGCGTCGACGTAATGCGTAGTCATGCGGGCGAAGCGGTCGTTGAACCAGGTGAAGAATCGGCCGTGCACCGCTTCCCCCGATCCTTGCTTGAGCAGCATCGCCGTCAACGCGGGCGTCAGCGTCAGGGCGACAGTGCCCGAGAGGATCACCGAGATGACGATCGTCACTGCGAACTGCTTGTACATCGCTCCGGTGATGCCGGAGACGAAGGCAACCGGGATGAAAACGGTGCAGAGCACCAGCACGATCGCTATCAGCGCGCCGCTGATCTGCCGCATCGCGCGAGTGGTCGCCACGGAAGCCGAGACACGGTCCCGCGCCATGATGCGCTCGACGTTCTCGATTACCACGATCGCGTCGTCCACGACGATGCCGATCGACAACACCATGGCGAACAGCGTCAGGGTGTTGATCGTGAAGCCGAGTAGCCGTAGTCCCAGAAAGGCGCCGACGATACTTACAGGTACGGCAAGCACCGGAATCAGCGTGGCCCGCCAGCTCTGGAGGAAAAGGAAGACGACCAGCGTCACCAGCAGCATCGCTTCGCCGAGGGTTTTGACCACCTCGGTCATCGACTCCGTGATGAAGGGCGTCGTGTCAAACGGGAGCGTCCACCTGACGCCGGCTGGAAACGCCTTCGACAGCTCATTCAGCCGGGTGACGACCGCCTTTTTCACAGCCAGGTTGTTGGCGCCGGGACGCGCGTAGATCCCAAACAGCGCAGTCTCCTTTCCGTTGAGCCGACTGACGACGTCATAGCCGCGCGAGCCGAGGTGCACCTGCGCGATGTCCCGCACGCGCACGACTGATCCATCGTGGCGTGCACGGACGATGATCGCACCGAACTCCGCCGGTGTCGTCAGGCGTCCGGTCGTGGTGACGGGGATCGTGAGCTGCGTGCCTGACGGGGACGGTTCGCGGCCAAGGCGTCCGCCCGGCTTGGTCGCGTTCTGTTCCGACACTGCTCGCGAGACATCGTCCACGGTGATGCCGAGCTGGGCCATTCGCTCCGGATCGAGGCTCAACAGCATCGAGAAGTCGAGCGCCCCGAAGAACGCGGCGTTGCCGACGCCGGGCAGTCGTTTCAGCTCATCCTCGATGTAGAGCTTGCCGTAGTTGACGAGGTACGCCGCGTCGTCATTCTTGTTCGCCGAGGTGAGCGCGCCGGCGAGCAGAAGGTCCGAGTTCGCCTTCCTGATCGTGATGCCGATCTGTCGCACCGAGGCGGGCAGTTGCGGCTCGGCGATGCTTATCGCGTTCTTGACGTCGATCGATGCGAGGTCCTGGTTACGCGAGATGTCGAAGTAGACGGAGAGGTTCATCACCCCGTCGCCTGAATTCGACGACTTGTAGTAGAGGAGTCCATCGAGGCCGGCGAGCTGTTGCTCGATCGGCGCGGCGACGGCGTTCGCTACGTCCTCCGCACTCGCTCCCGGGTAAACCGCCACTACCTGAATTGCCGGGGGTGTGATCTCGGGGTAGCGGTTCACCGGCAGCGTGAACATCGCGATCACCCCGAGGAGGGTGATAGTGATGGAGATCATCATCGCCAGCACCGGACGGCGCACGAACAGGTATTGCTGTTCTTCCGCGGGCGGCTGTGTCGGGTCGTCGACGCCGGAGCGACTCATCGCTGCGCCTTTACCCCTGCAGTCGCCAGGTGTCGATCGTCGAATGCCACCGCACTAACGAGCTGCGTCGGTTTGACAACGGCGCCAGGACCGATCTTCTGCACGCCGTCCACGACGACGCGCTCACCGGCGACGAGCCCCTGCTCGATCAGCCAGCTCGAACCGGTCCACCCAGAGGCCTTCACGTCACGCGCGGCAATCTTGTTCGCCGCGTCCACTACGTATACGGTCTGACGTCCCATCTGTTGGAGGACGGCACGCTGCGGGATCACGATCGCGTTATGTCGGGTGAGGCCAAGCAACCGAACTCGCACGAACTGACCTGGGAGCAGCAGCCGATCGCGGCTGGCGAATTCGGCGCGATACTGCTGCGTCCCCGTTTGCGGGTCGACGACTGGATCGATGAACCCGATGCGTCCGGTGACTGGCAGCGCACTGCCATCCGAGAGCACCGCTTGTACCCTGGCACTTCCTCCACGCTCCATCGCCCCACGCAACGCCGGATCCCGCTTCCAGCGGAATTGTTGATCCGCCGAAGGGCGAAAGCTCACGTAGACCGGATCGATCACGTCGATCGTCGTGAGGATGTCTCCCGGCCCGCTGACTCGGGCGCCCAGATCGAGCAGGGCACGACCGGCGCGGCCGCTGATCTCGGCCCGGATTACCGTCTCGTCGAAATCCTTTCTGGCGCGATCCACTCCGGCGCGCGCGACGTCCACCGCGGCGCTTTGCTGTTGGAGCATCGACTCTGCGTTGTCGACGTCCTGCTGCGCGACCGCGTGCTCGGCGAGCAGCGGCCGTAGACGCGCGGCACTTGTGGTGGCGTTACCGAGTTGCGCTTGTGTCTCCGCCAGCCTGGCGCGTGCACTGCGGAAGTCGGCGGAGTACGTCGTCGGATCAATCCGATACAGCACGTCGCCGGCGCGAACCTGCGCGCCTTCCGCGAACGGGCGCGCGGTGATAACCCCGCTCACCTTCGCACGTACCTGTACCGAGCGAAACGCCTCGACCTGGCCGGCGAACTCTGGATTCTCCTCGGCGTCCGTGGGACTTATCGTGACGACAGATACCTCGGTCGGCGGTGGTGGTGGCGGCGGGCCTGCTTTCCTGCACGCGGCCACCGCCACTGTCGCGGCCAGCGCCATGAGCGTACGAACGGACTTTCGGATCGTGGAACGCATGGAAGGCCCTCTTGTGCAGGCAGTCGTGTTGACGCGCTACGGTGCGCGATTAGAAGCCGTCTGTTCGGCGACTCGATAATGCGCGCGGCGAGCCGGATGGGCTTGCACGCCAGTGCGGTGCGCGAGACTTGCCGTGAGACGAGCTCTTTCCTGAGCCGATCGGCCGAGACCAGTGAGAAGCGCGCGCGATTGCTCCGCGAGATGCGCACCTGGGTACAAGACGCGTTCGATTGCCGTGGACACATTCGTCACGCGTGAAAGCCATCGTCTATAAACGGTATGGAGGTCCCGAGGTTCTCGAGCTCGTCGAGCTTCCCGAGCCGAAGGTGGGACAGAGCAGCGCCATGGCGCATGCGATTGCGGCCGGGCTGAATCCCGCCGATGTTCCACTGCAGGCGGTGGCGGGCGACAGCATCATCGACGGGCTGTTGGCGCAGGCGGTCGCCGCAAACGAAGTCGCTGGAGGAACGCGAACATGAGCTCGTCTCAGAAACGGGACCCCCAGTCCCCTCGACCGGCGTCCGTCTCGGCGCTCTTGCGCCACTTCGCCGATTTACGCGATGGAACTCACGGGGGTGCCAGCTCGCGCGGAGACAAGGAGCGCCTCTTCGCTGCAGCCGTCCCGCTCCTCGATCCGTATGCGCGGCAGGCGCTCGAGGAGATCAACATCTATCTGCTGCTCGGCACGGGCGAGTTGACCGCCACGGGGATTCGTCGCTCCGCGGACGGAGGAATCGATGCCGTTTGGGGACTCTCGTGGCCAGAGCAGCGGGCCGCCGGTATCAAGCCAATAGTCATTCGCGCCTATTTCGGCTCTCAATTCCACCACCCGCATTTGCAGGGTGGCAGTGTCGGCGATTGGCCCCTCAACGTCTCTGACGAGGAGCAGGCGGCGACCGAGCTACCTACTCTGCGTGCCATCGCGGCGGCGGATCTGCACAACCTGGTGTTACTGGTCGGGGGAGACGTCCGCATCATTCCGGCGACTGTCAACGCAATCGACGCCTAAGCAATGGGGCCTGCCAGTCTCGCCAGTCGCTGCGCGCGAGAAACGGCGACGGTGTGACACGATGAGCTAGGTCAGGCGAAGTACTTCATGGGCGCTCACTAATACGAAAGACGCATGGGCCGACTACTACGAATGACCTATTGCCAGTCGATTGTCGGCTCGTATTGTTGACGCCGAAAGGCCGTCGACCTGACGGCGACCGGATCGGATTGATCGGCATGTCGCGCGGGCTTTCAGTTTTTCGCGAGACGGCGTGCTGAAACGTAGAAACACCCAACACCAGGTCATGGTCAAGGCATCCGTCTTTCATCTCGTCGCCAGCCTGCTGCCAGCCTGCTTGTTGAGCGCTTTGCCGTGCAGTGCGGGGTATGCGCAGCACCCTCCGCTCACGCTTGCGCAGTTCGAGCACAAGGCGTGGACGATTCGCGACGGCGCACCGGCTTACGTGTCCGCGATAGCTCAGACGGCCGACGGTTTCCTGTGGCTCGGCACCTCGACGGGGTTGTATCGCTTCGACGGTGTGCGCTTCGAACAGTTCACCGGACCGCCGGGGCAGTCGCTTCCCTCGACGAACGTTTCGACACTGCTCGCGTTGCCGGACGGCACGCTGTGGATCGGCTACCGGTTCGGCGGCGCGAGCCTGCTCGCGGGGAATCGCGTCGCGAACTATGGCGAGCGCGAGGGGCTACCGGGCGGGACAGTGGAGCGGTTCGCGCGTGATTCCACCGGCGTCATCTGGGCCGCCGCAAGCCGCGGCCTCGCCCGCCTGGAAGGGCGCCAGTGGAGGCGCATCAGTGCGGAAAGCGGAATGTCAGGCACCCGTATGATGTCCGTTATCGCGGACCGGCGCGGCAACTTGTGGGTCGGCGCCGACTCAGGTGTGTTCATGCTCCCGCTCAGTTCGCATCGGTTCGAGCTGCGGCAGAGAATCATCGTGCCGATGGAAGGCGGAAACGTGGGCGAAGCGCCGGACGGCAGCATCTGGGCCTACATCGTTCGCCGAGGGCTTGCGCGGCTCTCGGATGCCGGTGGCGGGGCGTTGGCCAGCCCGGACTTTGGACGTAGGGAGACGGGAAGGATCCTCATCGACGAAGGCGCGAACGCCTGGATCTCGATGGACGGCGGCGTTGCCCGCGTGCCACTGAGTCAGCGCGGTGGCGCCACAGCAGCGCAGGGGCTTTCACGCGCCCAGGGTCTGAGCGGGGGCTCCGTCTTCGACCTGTTCGAGGATCGCGAGCACAATCTGTGGGTCGGCACTGATGGAGGGCTCGATCGCTTTCGTCGTACCAAGCTCCGGCCCGTGCCGCTCCCAGCACCATTCATTCTACCAGCGATCACCGCGGGTGGTGACGGCAGCGTCTTGTTGGCGAGCTGGTCGAACCTGCCAGTTCGCGTAGGCATCGACAACGGCGTGCGCGCGGTCGCGTTGCCGCACGACAGCCTCCAGCTTGCGTACCGTGACCAGCACGGGGTCGTATGGCTTGGCGGAGCGAGCGGGCTGTGGCGCCTGGAGGGCTCGACGTTCGTGCGCGTCGAGCTGCCGGCCGAGGCGGCCGGCCACGAACTTCAGGGGATCGCCTTGGACGCTGCGGACCGCCTCTGGATCTCCATTGTCCGGCAGGGCGTCTATCTGCGGACCGGTCGCGTCTGGAAAAAGGTCGCCTTCCAGAGCGATCCGGCCATCTTCATCCTGTCGGACAGCGCGGGGCGGACCTGGATGGGGCACACTGACAATCGTCTCGTACTCGTGGACGGCGACAATTCGCGCACGTTCACGACGGCAGATGGCCTTCGTGTCGGCAACGTGCTCGCGATTCACGTCCGCGGCGAACGCGTCTGGATCGGCGGCGAACGGGGGCTCGAACACTTCGCGCACGGCCGGTTCGTACCGATCACCGGCGCCGACGGGGATACGTTTCGCGGCACTTCGGGCATTGTAGAGACGCCGAGTGGCGAGCTGTGGCTGAACGGCGCGGACGGCGTGACGCGTATCGGGGCGGAGGAGGTTCGCGATGCGTTGCGGGACACGACGCACCGCGTGCGCTTCGAGCGGCTCGACTTTCACGATGGCCTCGATGGCGTTCCGTCGCAGATTCGCCCGCTTCCGACGGCGATTGAGGGTAGCGACGGCCGCCTCTGGTTCGTCACAGGCACCGCCGCGATGTGGCTTGACCCGCGCAGCCTGCTTCGCAACCGGCTTCCGCCACCAGTACAGATCCTGTCACTTAAGGCCGGCGATAGTACCTATTCGTCCCCAGGCACGCAGACGCTGCCGACCGGGACGGCGGCATTGCAGATCCGTTATACGGCGCTCAGCCTTTCCGTGCCCGAGCACGTGCGCTTCCACTACCAGCTCGCTGGCAGCGACACCGGCTGGGTGGAAGTGGGCACCCGTCGCGAGGCGTACTACACCAACCTACGGCCCGGGACATATCACTTCCGCGTCAGCGCCTCGAACGAGGACGGCGTGTGGAGCGATGCCGGCGCGTCCATGGATATCATCATTCCGCCGACCTTCGTCCAGACGCCATGGTTCCTCGCCCTATGTGCCCTCGCCGCCGCCGCGGCCATGTGGCTGCTATATCGCATGCGCGTGCGGCGCGTGTCCAGCGCCATACGCGGACGATTCGACGCCACGCTCGCTGAGCGTACGCGCATCGCGAGGGAGCTGCACGACACGCTGCTCCAGGAGTTCATTGGCATCACTCTTCACTTGCAGGGCGTGCGCCGAATGCTGCCATTCCATCCGGACAACGCTGCAGCAGTGCTCTCGGACGTGCTCTCTCGGGCGGACACAACTATCTCCGACGCGCGGAACATGGTGACGGACATGCGCACCGGCGGCCTCGAGAGGCAGGACCTTGCCGCCGCGTTAACCGAGGCGGCGCGGAACGCGGTCGTGGGAACCACGATCGTGGTTCAACTTCGCGTCTGCGGCAAGCCACGCCAGCTTTCGCGCCCGCTCGAGCTCACGGCGCTCCGTATTGCCGGCGAGGCCGTCGTCAATGCTGTCAAGCACGCGGCTCCACGTCGCGTCGACATCGTTCTGGCATACACGCGCAGCGACCTGCGCTTACGCGTCCGTGACGACGGATGCGGTCTCTCTCCCTCCGAAGCCAACGTCGCGCTGAATAACGGACATTGGGGAATCGTCGGAATGCGCGAGCGCGCCACGAGTCTCGGAGGCTCGCTGGAAATCGCCGGCACACTGGGGCGTGGCACGGTCGTGTCGCTCTCGCTGCCCACCGCCGGTGTGCACAGCGTTGACCCGGAGGGTGTCAAACATGGGAGTCGTGCTATCTGACTGTGATTACTCCCTTCATTCCCATCGCGAGGTGAGGAGTACACCAGTATGGATACCGGCCGGCGGGCACGTTCGCGAACGAGATCTTGTATGTGCCGTTGGGGGCCGAGATCAGCGGTCCGGTCAGGGCCATTATCTGATTCGGCATCGCAGCCGAGAGTGGCGCTTTGGCGGACACGCCTACTTTGGCGGCGTCGAACGCCACGTTATGCGGGCCGCCGGAGACATTCACGAACGTGATGACATCGCCCTTGTCGACCGTGATGTTTGCGGGGTCGAAGCGCATGCCCTGCCCGTTAAGCAGCATCTTTACGATGACGGTCCTTCCTTCGTATGACGCGCTCCTGGAAAACCGAGGTACTGTGAGAGCAGAGCGGCCATCGACGGCGGGGACTCCGATGAGCGCCGTGAGCGCGAGCGCGCCGAGCACGCGCCGCGCGTGCGCATGGGGCGTTCGAGCGAGGCCGGTGAATGAGCGGGTGAGCGGTCGCATGATGTCTCCGCGAGGTGTGTGTGCCGAGCAACGGATGTTGACTGCTCGCACGTTGCGCAATCAGGCTGCAACTCGCTTGCACGTGAGTGCGGTCAATGATTCGGCTACAAGCCCGGCACGTCGATCGGCATCACCCGATCGGCCTATGCGCTTCGACCGAAACCCACATAGTCTTTAGCCGTGGATCCTCTTCGCATCAGGATCATGGCGGTGGATGATCATCCGCTTATTCGATCCGGTCTCCGCGCGGTCATCGCGTCTGAGCCGGACATGGAGATGGTCGGTGAAGCAGCGAATGGCGAAGAGGCCATCGAACTTTATCGCGAGGACCGGCCAGATGTCGTGCTGATGGATCTCCGCATGCCGGTCATGGATGGGTTGACCGCCACCCTGGCGATCCTCCGCGAATTTCCGGATGCAAAAATCGTCGCACTCACGACCTACGAGGGCGACGAAGACATCCACCGCGCGCTCTCCGCGGGCGCGCGCGGCTATCTGCTCAAAGACATGATGCGCAGCCAACTGCTGCAGGTCATTCGCACAGTGCAGAAGGGTCAGCGCGCGATCCCAGCGGCGATCGCCGCCCGCCTTGCTGAATACGTCCCGCGCATCGAGCTGACTCCACGCGAGCTTCAGGTGCTGACGCTGATGGCGAAAGGGTTCAGCAACCCCGAGATCGCCAGCGCGCTCGGTCGCACCGAAAGCACGATGAAGGTGCACGTCAGCAATATTCTGCAGAAGCTTCAAGCCACCGATCGCACCGAAGCGGTCACGGTGGCGATTCAGCGCGGGATCCTCCACCTCGAGTGAGTGCGTCGGTTATTCCGCCCGCCGCGGCGATGTCATCGACACGGGATCGAGCAAACGATCGAGCTGATCACGCGTCATCAGCCCCCGCTCGCAAACGAGATCGTACACACCTTGCCCGGTCGCGAGCGCCACCTTCGCGATTTCCGTGGTGGTTTCGTAGCCGAGCACGGGAACGAGTGCGGTGATCACGCCGACGGATTGCTCGACGAAGCTTCGCATCCGCTCAGGGTTCGCGGTTATTCCCTCGATGCAACGATTTTGCAGAATCTTGCACGCGCGCTCGAGGTTGGTCATTCCACTCAGCAGCCTGAACGCGATGATAGGCTCGAACACATTCAGTTGGAGCTGGCCCGCTTCGGCAGCCATCGTCACGGTGACGTCGCCGCCAATGATGTCGAAGCAGACCTGATTCACCATCTCGGGGATGACCGGATTCACCTTTCCGGGCATGATCGAAGAGCCGGGCTGCATTGGCGGAAGATTGATCTCGCCGAATCCGGCGCGCGGGCCCGAGCTTAGCAATCGCAGATCGTTGCAGATCTTGGAGAGCTTCACCGCGCAGCGCTTGAGAACTCCAGACAGCTGAACGAACGATCCCGTGTCAGCGGTCGCCTCGACGAGATCCGGCGCCGTGATGAGCGGCAACCCCGTAATCTGCTCCAAATGCCGCCGCACGCTCTCGGCATATTCCGGCGGAGCGTTGATGCCCGTCCCGATTGCCGTCGCGCCCATGTTGATCTCGCGAATCAGCGCCTGCGCTTCACCGAGCCGATCGACGTCTTCGAGCATCGTGTGCGCAAAGGCGTTGAACTCCTGGCCGAGCGTCATTGGAACGGCGTCCTGCAGCTGCGTGCGCCCCATCTTGATGAACGATCCGAACTCCTCGCCCTTGTGAAGCAGCGAGGCCGCGAGGGCGATCATCGCCAATTGCA
>Ga0209488_10001193_pt1 | contig 22241 bp, 23 predicted proteins | sample Rivendell_Oct201_8_FD_188349 | JGI IMG/M metagenome (GOLD analysis project Ga0209488, IMG submission 188349) | Vadose zone soil microbial communities from the Eel River Critical Zone Observatory, Northern California, USA -... | ecosystem: Environmental > Terrestrial > Soil > Vadose zone >...
CGTCTCAAGCCACCTTGTCTGCAGCTGTTCGAACACCCATTGAAGAGCCTTTAGTGCCCCTCAAGACGGATGATGATATCGCCTTGGAAACTCGATACAAATTCGTAAAATGGCAACACCAAGAACAACAACGCGTATGGGAATGGTACCTTCGGAAGAATGCGGATGACTTTGTCGTGGAAAGGTATCAATGCATCAGCCTACGGGAATACACCTTTCCGATCCAGGAATACGGTCACCATGCTGCTTGTTTTCCTCCGTTGCTATGCTACATCACATATTACGGAGAAAATGATTGCACGCTTGGCCAATTCATTGAGACGTCCATAGCTGATACCGTGGCCTGGTCACTAAATCCCAAACAACCTGTTTGCACAGGCAAAGGGTGCAATCAACCTCTAGCACGGCACTGCAAGGTGTACGTCCACGACGAGGCCAAGTTATTCGTGGCAGTCGAGCAGTGGGATGGTCAGATCGTTGGTTTCGGTCCAACGCCTGAACTCACAACTACGTGGAGCGCCTGTCGTATTTGCGGCTCCGCCACCCCATTCATCCCTGTATCCGAAGAAATGCAGCGCTACTCGTTCGCCAAATTCCTCGAGCTTCATTTTTACCCCGCCGATGTGCAGCTAGTTCAGGGCGCTGGGTGTGAACATAACGTCTTTCGGCATCACATCCGCTACTTCGCCAAGCGTGGGATGACTGTTCGGTTCCAGGCCGACCCCATCACTCTCCACGAAATCGTGTTCCCTCCAATGCGTATTAGGGTTCGACCAGAGACTCAACTCAGCCTCAAAAATGCCGATTACCAACGGTTGATGAATCGCAATTTGCGCTGGTACACGGCGCTGCTCCACGATCTAAATCTGATCAGGATGGACGGGGAAACAGGGGACGATGAAGACGATGATAAGCTCACCGCTGAGCTTAATCAACTTATCCTTAGGGCGGAATCGGAGAAAGCTGAAGTTGTTGGCATGATAAACGACATATACTGCGAATCGTCACCTACGGACACGCTTGCTCTTAATCAGGTCAGGTCCCATCTCCAGGACAAGATTGTCGCTTGGCAGGCGGACTTCGATAAGTTGCGAAAGCCCAAAGGAGTACGTCCTGACAAAAGCGGAACACGAGCATCCACGTTCGGAACTGTTCGAGCTATGTGGCCCGCAAGATTCGACCTAGCGACGTACGACAACGCGGTCGCTTCTTCTGGCCTTTCTGAGGCAGAAGAAGTAACCCCACTTTCTGGCTTGCGACGGGTGACCGGGGATTCGTTTGTATCTGCCTCGTCGGCGTCTGCATCAGAGACTGAAGGAACTACGGAAAAGGTTAAGACCATCGGAGCGCAGGAATCAGAGGAATCCAAGGAGCGTCTACCCCTTGAGCCTACGCCGTCAACAAAGTCGGACCCAGGCAGTGATTCCACCATTGGAGCTTCCAAGGCTAGCGTAGTTGTAACGAGTGCTGCTCCCGAACGCTCTGCCCCAGTGAGTGATTGAAGTGGAGGTTATTCATGACTGACGCTATTTTTTTTAGGCAGCTCCTGCCCCAGATAGCACTTTACCTCCCGGCGCAATGTCAGGTTCAAGGCTTCCAAGACGCCAAGTTAAACGCCCTAGTGTAGCCGAATTAGTGAAGAAATATTCAGAATTTTTACCGCCCCAAGGTGTTGAAGAATTGGCAAAGACAGCTCTATCTCCCCATCTCGATACGGCAGAGAGTGAGCAAGAGTCGGCAACTCGCTGGCCGAAGCCTCAAGCAGGCAGGAGCAGGCTGAAACGATCCATGCCTCGACGACAATCCACCTCCGATTTTGAATCCAGCTATGCCGCGAACGTCGCTCCTAGGTATCTAACTCACAGCCGAAGACCAGGGCGACAACCTTCACTATCTAGCCGAATACCTGGGCCAGTTAATTCATCTACCTACACTTCTCGTCAGCAGTCTCCAGAAAAATCACTTCTGTCAGCGGACTCTGACGCAGCAACCAAACCTAGCCTTCAAGGGAAAGGCTTTGCCCCCGGCGTTATGGGAATGGGAAGAAGTGCCACCCAAAGACAAGGTCGTAGTCTGGGAAAAGACAGGGCACCACCACGTGCTGCTTCCAGTACCCTAAGCAAGAGTATCAACGTGCGTCGCGGCGTGGTCCCTCCTGGAAATAGGGTCTCCAATATCGCACGACACTTTGAGCGCATCAGCAAAGATACAGACCGCACCAACCGCCGATATGCAGTCATTCGTGGTCGACGCGCCCGCCCCGTCGCTTCGTCTCTAGCCACCGTTGAAGTATTAGACAGCGTGAAAGATGCTATACAGGACGAATCAGAGAGTTCCGACTCGAGCGAGGCCGACGACGAGGGAGGAGACGATGAAGAAACACACAAATCATCAGATAAGGATAAGGCTTCGCCAGAAGCATCCGGGGCTCTTCCGCCGCAAGGAACAGATGATGAACTAAAGGAGCCAATACCAGCGCAAGCACCAGAGACTAACGCCCTGCCCAGTCAAGGAGTATCCCTGGGGTCGGCCTCGACTTCACGGAGAACTACCGTAACTTCAAGGCCTTCGTCTCCGTCTCTTTTGTCTTTAGCAGACCTGAAAGCTCCCGTCCCTTCGCCGCTCTACGACTTTGACTTTAGTACCCTAAGTCAAGAGCGCAATTCGTTACTCAAGGCACTGTCCGGCTTCTGGCCCCAAAACGTCCCCCATCGTAGCCGCGTCGACGATGAAGCGGACGACCCCATAAGGGATCCTGAGCATATCTTCAGAGATTCCTCAATGGTAGTGCGCATAGATGAACCCACCTCCATCATTGCTCTCGCCTTGAGGTAAGCCGTAATAAGTGTTGTTGTAATGTCACCGACGAATGTCGTTCCATGTCAGTTCTCAGCAATACCGTGAAATGCTCACCAAATCCCGCGCCGAGAAACGTCAATCGAGAGAGCCACGATTGACTGAAGGTGGTGAAGCCTTCATGCCCGATGACCGTTCTGTTGCTGGCTCAACCTCGACCTGGGGAGTTGTTCATTTGGATGCGTCCGACAACGGCGATCCCACGGATGAGTTAAGAGCTCCATCATCAAAGCTCCCGTGGGCTATCAGTAAGTTTCACTGTTGTGTCACAGCTCTCACAAGCCGACGGTATCACAGCCTTCGAGAGTGGCGGGCTGACGATTAGCTGTACTGTCCTCTATCCTGAACAATTTGACGCACTGCGCCGAACCTACGATTGTGACAAGAGCATGATCGAGTCCCTTGCTCGCTGTGTCAAATGGAATGCAAGTGGTGGAAAGTCAGGATCTGCGTTCTTAAAGACACTAGGTAACGAAAAAGACCGTCGCATCAGAGGTGACTGCTCACTGGAGACTTCCCTTCTAGATGATCGTTTCATCGCGAAGGAAATGTCCAGGACAGAGTTTCAAACGATGGAAACATTTGCACCGGCTTACTTCGCGTACATGTCTTCCGCTGTCTCTGCAAACGTCAGTCTACCTAGCTTGCTATTCCAGCTGTTCTCGCTCATCAATGACTTAGCGTCCAACACTTCTGGCGAAAGTGTTTGGCTGCTATAAGATCTCATTTAAGAAGTCCGGCAAAGATAAGCCCACAGGTAGATGGAAGGCCACGCAAATGAACTTCATCGTCATGGAGAACTTATTCTATGACCGCCGATTTTCCAAGGTGCGTCAGCTGGGTTGTGTTTTTTTAGGAAAGCTCCCTAACCTTTTTGTCCAAGATATATGATTTGAAGGGCTCCACACGGAATAGACACGTAAAATCAACTGGGAGGGAGAACGAAGTCTTACTGGACGAGAATCTTGTTCAGAGTGAGTCTGAAGAGGCTAAAGTCGATGTCACACCGCGCTCATTCGTCACGAATGCACAGCTGCTCATCTCGCACCCTTCTACTTACGTGAACATTCCAAGCGTATCTTGCGCGGAACGTTATATGACGACAGCAAATTCCTCTCGGACATCAACGTGATGGATTACTCATTAGTGGTTGGCGTCGATAGCCAGAAGAATGAGCTGGTCGTGGGCATCGTTGGTACGTACAGCCCTTATAGCGGCCTTAGCATCTAACGTCTATCAGATTACGTCCGCACGTATACCTTGGACAAGAAACTGGAGACTTGGGTTAAAGAATCCGGATTCCTTGGTGGCACAGGCAAGGGCGAGCCCACGGTAGTGACACCAAAGCTGTATCGTCAGCGATTCGTCAGCGCTATGGAGCGCTACTTCCCGCTGGTAACAAATTTGATTCTCCCAACCAAATTGCATCTGATCGCAGTCACTTAGGTTCCAGATCGGTGGATGAAGCAAAAGGATGCTCCTGAAGATGAAGGAAACACTGGATCTCTGGCCTGATTGGGGATGGGCAGTCGCTAGTATAATATCTTTGGGTTTTCGCTTTCGTTGCCGCTATCATTTCAGCTTTGTAGTGTCGCACGACAAGAGTATTATAGTAGTCTATACCCACAACTAGATGTGATACCTCTGATCGAACATCTAACTTGACGCTAGGGTACAGGTCATAACTTGCGAATTTGCGCATCTTTTCGTGCAAGTGCTTGCGATTGCTGCTTGAGGGCAGCAGAAAATTGCTCTTTTTTCTCTTTCTTCTCAACACGACGTGCTTGTTTTTCCGCCTTCACTGCGTGTTTGCGCTCCCGTTTTTCCTCTGTAGATTCTTCGCGTGACCGTCGGCTTGTAACGTGGGGAGCTACATCCAGTTCAATGACTGAAATGAACAATCAAATCCAGACGCACCTGTAGCCTTCCTTCCTGGCAGAGACTGAGAAATATCGGATTTTGGAGTAGATTTGCTTTCAACGACGGGGAATCCCGTCTTGGGATCTAACCGTATCTTGGGCACTCTTTGTTCTTCGCGAGCCTTGATCAACCTCGGATGATTTTCGAGGTTCGTGTACGTCGCTTAAGAAACGATGAGAGATTGGTCGTCTCAGGTGTGATAGAACTCACTGAGGACCGTTTCCACGTCCCAACGTTCTCGCTCCTCGTTCTCCTCGATCACAGCGTAGGTATCATCGCCTTTGCCTTCGTCTTGGTCAGAGTCCTCGAGTATCACAGGCTCACCGCGGCCCATTGCAAGACGCAGTGATTCTAATTTCTCCGGACCTGACCCAGGAAGTGACGGTTTCATCTTGCCCCCTGACACTTCATAGTTATGTAGGAAATCGTCCATGAGAGCGTCAAAATCTTCTCGCGACGTGATGAGCTCCGGTGCCGAGTCAGAATCATCTGAGTTCGGGGGCCCATCTTCACTCCCTTCATCATCCATGTACTCCTTCTCAATCTAAAAGCTTCTTTAGCAGTAAATAGGTAAGCTACGGACTCCAGGACACTTACTTGGTCAAATCGTTCGTCGAGGTCTGTTAGGCCTTCGGACCGAAAGATAGAGGAGCTACTCATACTGAGACCTGATGCGTCCGAAGTCCCTCGTCGTCCGCGTCTAGTGCCTGTGGCCGGAAACTCTGGCATCTGCCCAATGGTATCTGCCTCCTCTGACTCGTTATCGGAAGGTGAAGTACCCCTTCGTTTGCGACTTTGCTGCTCTTTCTGAAACGCGGCGAACTTAGCCAACCACTCTGGTTCGCCTTCATCATCCCTCTCAGCTGCGTCGGTGCCACCGGTAGGCAAATTGTCTTCCTTGAATTCATACTCGAATGGCTCGCCCGCGTCACGTTCGCCATCCTTTGTGAGTTCGCCGAAGAAATCGTCATCCAGGTCATCATCCACATAGGCGTCGTCTTCTAAGGCTTCCAGAGTTTGTCTTAGATGACGGTCCATGTTTGGCTGAAGCCCAGATATCAAACTCTGAACTGCTGCCTGGCTCTCAAAGTCACGGGGGAGCTCTGAGGCCGAAGGAAGGACTTCTGGTGGTAGGTCATAAAGGGAGAAGGGTGGGTCACTGGTCTTTGTTGAGGTAATCCGCTTCTTTGGTGCTTCAGCTAGAATAGATTCGAAGCCTTCCTCTCTCCTGCCCACAGGTCGCAGATGCTGCATGTAGTCATACTCTGTGTCATCATAGTAGACTCCGTAGAGAGATGGTTCGCCGATGTTAGATCGTGGCACGAGGTCTGATGGGAAAAGTGAAGTCTCCAAATCTGCTCTCGACTTGCCCTGGTAGAAGGAGTCACTAGTTGAAAGAGATTGTCGTTCTGAAGACGAATGACCTTTTTCGTGTTTTCTCGTACAACAGGCTTGAGGACATGTTGGCTTGCGTCAGGGTCATTTATGAGAGGATCTCTTTGGGAGCGATGGACAAGCTGAAAGTGCTGAGCTCCTGGTTGTCTAAATATCGACTTTGACTTTGATGGCATATCTAGATAATGAAAATATATGCCTGCGAGCTGCAAGCAGACACATCCAGAATGTGCACGTGATCAATACGGCAGCGTGACCGCAGACGACGACGTCTCATTGTTGGCGGCGACAAACGAACTAGCACCGTCACGACCACAGCTCGGCATATGCATAGAGAAGATCTACGTCGAGGTTTTTCAATATACGTTCCACTCTTATATCGCCCCTTCTTCACCAAACTTACTTCTCTCCTGTCTCCACTAGTCATCAAAACGTCGTCCTTGAAATTGACTTTGCTGGGGCACTCTGGGTGCGCTTTCCTCCTATCACTGGTCTATTTCTTCCTTAAACCTTCCTCAGGGATACACGGATATACTAATTGTACCAAATGACAAGTCCCTCCGAACCATCCATCTCCATTGCCGGCAATGCAGTACGTTAAAGCATCCAGCCCCTGGTGTCACCGCCTGACGCGTCGCCATAGCTGTTCACAGCGTGACTGTTGCATCTCATCGCGCGGAATTTGTCCAATACGACACTCTTGCAAATTTAACAATCTCGAATCCCCAAGACGTGCATACACATCCCGAATTGAAGCGAAAACTCTACTCAGCTCTGGCTGAGGGTGACGAGGGCGAACTATCGATCGCTATTCCGAAGGAGGTGCCACTGAAAGTGTCCGGAAGTGTTCATGCCAGTATCGCCGCTAGCGAGGGTAATGGCCCCACTCCCTCATCGCCGGAGCAACTACTAACGGATCCTAGCCGCTACCCCCGAGCCACAGACACCCGGAACATCTACCCTTCCTACCCTCGAGTTTGCGCCTATCATCGTACACATCGAGTACAGTGTGCGTAACCCTGCCGATGGACTGACATTCGTTCGACCCTCGGATGCCTATCCCTACGTATGTCAGGGGTCCCCGTTGCCGCCTTGTGCCTATCTAATTGAACCCAGCGCGTACCTCACGTATACACGACACCCTCTTCTCCGGATTCCGCGCGGTGCTGGGTCCCATGCATTGACAGCCTCTGGGAGCGGTGTACTTGGGACTTCGAGTTTGTAGTTCCACGTAGCCTCGAGGATTCCCCCACCGCCCTGGATGAAGACGCTCAAAGTGAACACCCCACTTTGGTAATATGTAGTGGAGAGCTCGTTGAACAGGTATTGTGACATGCTACGCCCACTTCTATGGTCACTGAGTCTTACCAATGGAAGGTTGCCCACCCATATAACTCCAACAAGACCATTTTCACCTTTTCGCAGGCAACACCCACGTCAGTTCAACACATCGGGTTCGCAGCTGGTCCGTTTCATTTACTACCCATCTCCGCTGGCGATGTGGCTGGGGACGACCCGGGCAACTCTTTGCAACCGTTCATGCACGCCTTCTGTCTACCTGGACGCGAGACCCAACTTGCTGCTTCTGTCCCCTTTGTTCGGCAAGCTATGACCTTCTTTACAACAGAGTTTGGGTCTTATCCATTTGGATCGCACAAGTTCGTGTTTGTGGACGAACTCTCAACACTCCGCTTCGATACTTCCGGTTTGACGATCGTGTCGGTGGACCTGCTACATAGCGAGGATGCCATCGACCAGGTCTACGAGACTAGACAGTCTCTAAGCCATGCATTAGCTTGCCAATGGGTCGGGATCAATATCCTTCCAAAAACTTGGTCAGACTTGTGGCTCGTCAATGGGCTGGGCTTATACATTACCGGATTATTCCTGCGTAAACTTCTGGGAAACAACGAGTACCGCTTCCGCCTGAAGAAGGATATGGAGCGGGTGGTTGAATGGGACCAAGGCGCTATGCCACCTGTATGCCAACCTCAGATACAAGATCCTCCCGATTCCGCCGTCCTTCCATTCATTAACCTTAAATCTGCTCTTGTTCTTCATATCCTCGATCGTCGTTTGTGCAAGTCCGGCACGTCATTAGGATTATCCCGTGTCCTTCCCAAACTTTTTCTTTCCGCAATCTCGGGAGAACTGCAACACAACGCATTGTCGACATCCCACTTACTTAGGACATGTAGGAAAGTGAGCGGTGCCGATCTTACATCGTTCGCAGACCAGTGGATATATGGCAGTGGCTGCCCGACATTCGGTTTCTCAGCCAGTTTCAATAGAAAGAAAATGGCTGTAGAGATCACCATGCGACAAGACGCGCCGGCTTGGAAAGGCTACGAGCACGATGAAGTTCGCAGGACCCTTCTTAATCCAGTACCATTCTTCGAGGTATGCTCGCCCACCACACTGCCCTTCACGGACTATTCAGGTTGTTTTGCTTCTAGGGTCAAATGACCATTCGGATCCATGAAGCCGATGGGACACCATACGAGCACGTTCTTGATATCCGTACCCCGTTCAAGCGATACGAAGTTCCGTTTAATACGAAATACAAGCGAGTCCGTCGCAATACGAAGCGTTATCTAGCTCGCCAAGCTGCCGCCCAGGCTGCGGCGGAGGGCGATGCGGAGGCCGCAGAGGCCATGGGCATGGTTGACATGGGCTTTGGGCTGGAGATTTGGGAGAAGGAAAAAGAACGGGAAAACTGGAAAGTAGCCGACTGGACTGAAGATGATGAGCAAGTCATGAGTGGGGCAACTTACGAGTGGATTCGAATGGATGCAGACTTCGAGTGGATTGCGACCATTGAATTTACTCAACCCGATTTCATGTGGGTCTCACAATTACAGAGAGATAGGGATGTCGTTGCGCAACTCGAGGTAGTGCACCCCTTGTCCCATCCTTTATTTTAATTGATTATTCTCCAGGCAGTCAGGGCGTTGTCGAAGATGCCAAATGCCATCGTCTCAAGTACATTTACAAAGACCGTGCTGGTGACGAACTACTTCTATAGGGTGCGTTGCGAAGCTGCCCTGGCACTTGTGACGGTATGTATCACTGTCTTGTCAATGACTGTGTTTGTTCATTCCAGTCTAGTGTGCCTATCAACAACTTGATTTCTTGGGCCTGTTTCACCTCTTTAAACTCTTTCTGCGATACTGCTATGAACCGGATGACCCACAGCAAGACCTTTTTACACACTCATATGTACCAAGGCCAAACGACTTCTCCGACATCGCAGAGTACTTCGTGCGGAGGGTGAGCACTTCAGGACGACGTACATTACTTCGGCCCCACTGACCCTATGTTCACAAGGCAATCGTTAAAGCCATCTCGCAGGTCAGATTCGCAAATGGCAAATGTCCAACAATTGTCCGGCAGTTCCTGATAGACCAGTTGAAGTACAACGACAACACCGCTAATTCCGTACGTATCTTGACACCGCGCTGGGGTGCTACGCTCAGTTTTGTTAGCACACGGATGCGTTTTATATTTGCACGATAATATCCGCCTTGGCGTGCGCGAGCGTTTCCACTGTCCCTCCCGAGCGTGGAGAGCTATTTCCGACAGAGGTCAAGAGTGACCAGACATCCGAGGAAGCCAACCTCTTGAAACAGTCATTATCCGAGGTGGATAGATACCGCAGTATGGACAGACTGATTCCCTCACCCCATAACGTTGTGACGATAGCAACGCTCGAGGTGAGCTGGATTTCTCCTAGTTGCACGCTTTGGGTTGACGTCTAGATTAGTTTCGTCTTGTCCTGAGTGTTACGGGGTTGATTCCAAACGACCCTCGTGTTTACTTCCCACTCACGCGGTAGCTAACGTTTCTTACATTCTTCTGCCATGTGTCTCATTTCTTAGTGAGGGAAATTACACCCAAGTTCGCGTAGCGGCTTTCGATGCATTGTTCCTCACCAAGTGGTACACCCCCAAAATCATGCGTTATATTCTGGCTGTTGCGGCGGGTGATTCCTCTCGCACAGTACGCCACCACGTAGCGCGTAATGCATGCCAGTCTCTTGCACTGCTGGTGTCTATGGGAGAGCTGAAGAACTCTGCCAAGGAATCAGAGTCTCTCCTCATCGAAGAGGATGGGTCAGCCCAGGACAAAGCCAAGGAAACGAAGAAGAGTGAAGTAGATTCTCTCGTCAGAGCCCTTAGGAAGGATAAGGAGGTTGGCAAGAATGAGATGGTTCGAGAGTTTCTCTTACCTATCGCCCTGTAAGTCGGTCACCTTTTATCGAATATCGAATAGTAACTTACATGACTCAGCGCTCCCGACGCTGATCAGGATGTACGGTGGTCTATCATCAAATTGGCAGATGTTCTTGTTCGCGGTGCTGAAGAGGCCCCTCCAAAACTCTCTATCCACTTACCCCCCCCCACCCCTGTCACCGAGATCGCCCCTCCCCTTCCTGCTGTCAAGATTCCCGTTCCGCCGAAGCCGCGAACCATCAAACCCGGAGGATCTAGGAACACGCCTGTATCTACCCCAGTTACTCCGAAGATCCGTCTCGTTCCATCTGCCCATTTGGAGGCAGTCAATGTATCGTCTCTCTCGACCTCGGTCGCTAGGCAGACTACCTCTATGAAACAAGGATCCACCTCTAAGACGCCCGCTAGTACGAAGATCAAGGTGAAAGCAAAGAATAAGGAAACAAAGGCTGTACCGAAGGCACAGAGCGGCGGAATGACATCCTTTGATCTCAAAGCGTGTCGAACAGCCTTGCAGAAGCTGAAGTCTAGCAAACACTCTAATCTGTTTCTACAGCCTGTCGATCCAGTCAGAGACCGTGCACCTAAGTATGTGCGCACGTGCTAATTCTTTTTCCCTTTGACTGATGACCGTGATAGTTACTTTGAGATCATCAAGAACCCAATGGACATAAGCGCCATGAATGCGAAGCTCGAAGAAGGGATGTACAAAGAACGCTTCGCATTTGAGGCAGACTTTCGTCTCATGATTCGCAATGCGAAAACTTACAATATGCCTGGTACCTTTGCGTACAACGAGACCCTGGCCTTAGAATCTGTCTTCGACAAAATTAGGTCCCTCTACTTTTCCAGGAATCCTTTTTCTTATCATTTAAACAGGTTGGGCACGCATCAATAATACCATTGACATGAAGTCTGCAAATCAACCCAAGCCTATGCCCCCTCCTCCGCTTCCGATTCAGACGAAGGCTGTAGTCCCACCACCAAAGACACCAGCCACTCCTGCAGCAGTATCTACGGGTGCTGCAGCTCCCACCCCGACTCTGAAGCTGAAAATCGGTGGGAACCTCACCCCGCGCGCCGCCCCACCTCCCCCGCCCTCCAACAATCCAACTACCCCGAAGACTGTCATTACTGTCAAGCCCAAAGGACGGAAGGTCAAGCCAGTAGGCACGACACCTGCACCAGTGGTAGACGATGGCTCCTTCGACCTATTAGAAGAGGTGATAGCTATCGAAAAAGAGAAAGAGAAACTGGTTGCGAAACAGCGTCAATCGACGGCAGGATCAGAGACTGGCCCCCCTGGAAAGAGGAAGAAAGACCTACTGGACGAGTTGGAGGAAGACGAAGAGATCTTGGGATTGGCGTCGCCTAGTAAGAAGCCTAACAGGAGTCCACAACCCGTCTCAGGAGAGAAGGAGGGGCGAGCAGCATCGCCCGCAAAGGTTCCTGGATCAGTTAAGATCAAGAAACCTCCGGTCTCTGCACCAGAGCCCGTTGCGAGCTCAGAAGTCAAGCTTCCAGCAGAAAGTCGCGCACCGTCGAATAAGGGTAAGGAGAAGGAGGTTGCATCTCCGGCTCCAGCTAGGTCTTCTGCTGCCTCAGAAACGCCCATCAACAAGGCCAAAGCCCGCGAAGTACTGAAAGCCCTGTTGAGATTGCCTGAAGCTGCTATATTCTCGCGGCCGGTGGATCCTATACAGGATGGCTGTCCAACGTACCCCTTTTTCTTGGTCCCGTTCTGGCTCTAGCTGATTTAATGCACCCTCAGATATTTTGATGAGATCAAGAACCCTATGGACTTCGGCACGATGACGCAGAACCTGAACTCGGGAAAGTACTCGACGACGGAGGAATTTACCCGGGATGTCGAACTAGTTTTCAGCAACTGTAGGCTCTTCAACCCACCTACTACATACCCTGTCCAGTGCGCAGACGTCCTAGAGCGAGTCTTTAAGAAGGAATGGGTTAGGATTGCGGAAAAGAAGATGTCATGGTCTGAGAAGCGAAGCTTGCAGTCCCTGATGACCACAGCCGTGAAAGACCCTCTGTACGTCTTCGTTCACTGGCATGGTTCTATCACCCTGACCTTAAGCTCGACCTAAGGTCATTCGTTTTCCGGGAACCAGTAGACCCGATCACTCTTGGGATTCCACAGTATCACGAGATCATACCTCGCAAAGACGCACGAGACCTCAGGACTATACGGCAAAAATTGGACGCTGACAAGTATGAGACACCGGAAGGTTGGGAAGCCGATATCGACCTGATGATTCGTAATGCTATCCACTTTAATGGAGAAGAATCGGAAGTGGGTCAAATTGCTCTTGCATTCGGCAATCGTATCAAGGAGCTGCGGGCACAAGGGACGAAGAAGCGGAGGGAGAGTGAAAGGCCTGGTGGTGATCAGCAGCAGCAGCCCGCGACGAAGAAGGCCAAGTTGAGTTGATGATGATGATATCATTTCCGTGTTTTGTTGTTGTTGTTGTTGTTGTTGTTGTACGTATCCTCACTATCGCTATCATATCACTTCCCACGCTATCGGAACCGAGTTTGGCTGGCCCCTATATGCACCCATCATCCATCACCCTCTGCTCATTCTATGCCTTCGACAACATCAAACCTACTTTTTCTGATCGCCTTTATCGCACTCCTCCCACTCCAAGTGAGTGCTTTTGGAGCCGGTGACATTCCAGATTTCTCCTACCTCCATAGTGGGTCATCGGAATTCATAGTTACTTTCTTTTGGATATGACGATGACCCCCGTATGTAGACAAAGCGTTCCGCCATGGAGACATCGAGAATATTTTGACAGAAGTCGCAAAAACAGCCGGCGGTCTCGCCGCAGGTGGTGGAATACTTCAATTTGCTCAATCAATCATGGCGGCTGGATCAGGTGGTTCCAAGTTCGACAAAGGGGATGTCAAGAAAGTGTATTTTGTAACTTGTTTTTTTGATTGCCCGACTTCACCGCCATTGATGACAAGTATACTCACTTGCGTAGGGCAACTGGCTGCGAGATCACTCCCAGGTGCGATCAGTTCCTCAGGGTGTCCCCGCACTGGAATAACAACCTCGGATAGGCTCTGGATATTGGCGGACTGTCAAAACTGTCAGCAGACGCTTTAGTGCTTATCGTCGCAGTCTTGAGCTTCATGGTACGGAGCATTCATACATTTCTTGATGGATGCTCATGAACAATCAGGATTTCGGCTTCGCGACCGAGGAATTTGAAGTCACGCCAGATAGGCTGGGAGTATACCTACCTGTGGTACGAAATTCCTTAGGGGCCTTACATGTTGCGCGACCTCATTTCAAATTGATAGGAACACATCGATAATCCTAAGTGAGCTGCCTACTTCCCATCCATGGATATCACGCGACTCATGGTCTTGGAAAGAGGTTATGCTGCGAAAGAGGGCGACGCACGACGTTTCCATCCAAAGCTTCGACCACCGGTCCAACCCCAAGAACTTGAAATCGACCCGCGTACCGGGATGAAGGTCTGTGTGCCTGTCCCTAAGTTGTTTCGACGATTCGGATTCCCTGATGGCTGGTTTCGTGCAGAACTACATGGCGACAGAAAACCGCGGCTGGGATACTTCAACGGCTTTCATTCGTCGTACCTTGCGGGGTTGCATCGAGCATGGTCGTCGAGCAAGAGGGAAGGAAGGCGCAGAGCTCTGGGTAGCATACCGCTTACTTGGAACCGCCTTGCACACCCTCGAAGACCTGCTAGCTCACAGTAACTGGTGCGAGATTGCACTGAGGAAGATGGGCCACGGACAAGTGTTTTGCCATGTCGGCGATCGAGGCAAGACGTTTCGTGGAATAGACTTTAGAAGGACATTACTGACCGCTAAAGTAGTGAAAATCAACACACCGAACGGGCCTGCCCCGCCCCTCGTTACCGGTACTTTCGGAGGTGCAGACTTTCTCCATTCCCTCCTAGGCGAGGCTACGGACCGCTTCAGCCAAACGTCGATCACCGATTTGTCCCAGAAAATAGATGATGTGCGTATGGCATGAGGCCGCGTCCAAGGTCACTCCCGTTGATTTCATTCTTAGGCGTCGAAAGCCGATAGCTCGTCCGTGATCTCAAAAATCAAAACCATACTGTCAAAAATTCCGCACGGCGAAGGCTCCTCGCAGATGCAGCAAGGAGAACAGCTGCAGGCCGAGTCAAAGACCTACCGTTTCGATCCAAAAAATATTGCACCTCCACAGGTTCAACAAAAACTTTGGGCGTTGCTGAAATGGCGTGATGGGATTTACAGGAGCGTAACCAATTTGATAGATTCGGTCCCAGGACTGGAGTCGCTCATTGACAACCTGGGCGAATCACTGGATACTTGTAAGTTCTTGTCACATCTGGCTTTCGCCTTCACAAGAGGAACTTCCCCGGCCCATAGATGTATACACAATCTTGGGTCCATGGTTGTCGGTGAGCGTGACACCCGATTATGATACTGCTAATCCATTCTAACGGTTTACAGCCTATATTAAAGGAGGCTATATCCTCCTTGGGTAACGCAAGCAAAGCCGTCATTGACTCTGCCGACCAACACGAGGTGTTCAACAACCCCCACGCCTCAGATCCAACCCACAGTCTGTTGTCCAAAGTCCGTTCTTTGTGGCCCTCTCACGACTCGCCCTAATTTTGACTCATTCGTTGTTTAGGACCATTTTGTGCTAATCCTGAATGAACCTGTATGTCCGAGTCCTAATCAATTTCGTGAATGGTTTGACGGAAACGCTCTCACAGGCTGGGAAAGTGGCACAAATTGTAGTGCAACACAGCGTCAATGTAGTCGTCCAGGCCTGGTCTGACGACCGAGCCAACCCTGACCAGGTCATTGACCAGGTAACACGAGACCTTCGCAACCTACCTCTCAGAGTCTCATCTTGTCTTGACCAGGTGCTCGAGGCTTTTCATCACCCGTATTTTAACGTTGGGCGTTCCAGAATTCAAGGCGAGATGTTCAGAGGTTTGGAATGTTGGGTAAATGAACTCCAGGACCGTGAGGGCACCATTGGTTGCTTAACTAAGGTAAGCTCATAGGGTAAACATCAACTCCTGAATCTGGTTCACATCCCGATTCCAGGAAAGCGTAAGATCCGGAAGGAATAAACGCGAGGATTCCAGCGATGAAACCCCTGGAACCCATACACGTCCAGAAAGTGCATCTCGCTCTCGGGGCCCACAACAGCCCCCTGCCGGATCTGCTTATCCTTCCTCACAGGGTGAGGAATCCAGACAGCAGGCGTCTCGCTACCAACAAGGTTCGCTGGTCTCTACCGGGAGATTGAACACTGGGCCTCATGCGCTTGCAGATTCAGGATATGTCGGTGCATCTTACGGAGGCAGTTATCCTCAGGGCCAGATCAGCCAAGGAAGAAACAGATGGGACGAGCGGCAACCTCAGCCCGGTGCTGCCTACTCTGGAGATTACCAAGCCAGTCAAGACAGCCACAGTCGAGCAGAGCGAAGGGACTACGACGACCCAAGGCAAGCGTCCTACAATCGAAACGACGGGCCCTCCGGGCGCTATGAAAACGAAGGTGGATACCGACCAGCTCAAGGATATGTTGAGACGTATGAACAGCGTCGTGCCTACGAACAGCAAAGCTCTGGTCACGAGTCGGACGAAAGGCGCAGACATCCTGGCTACTCCGAAGGGCCACGGTATCAAGAAGAGCAGCCACGCCGCCCACGTGGGCATACTGACCATCAGGAGGAGCAACCACACCGACCCCATGGCTATGCTGACCGTCCCGAAGGCCTTCGTTACCAGGAGGAACAACCACACCGACCCCATGGATACACCAATCGCTCCGAAGGCCTTCGGTACCAAGAGGAGCAGCCACACCGACCCCATGGACACGCTGGCCACTCCGAAGGGCCTCAGTACCAGGAGGAGCTGCTGCACCGCTCCCATCGACATGAGGAACGTCAGCAAGGCTATGGTGGTTTCCCCAGACCCGACGACGAGAGTCGTGGATGCGACAATAACAGGGATTCGTACCGTGGTGGCTATGAGCACGGGAGGAGTGACGGGCACCATGAACGCCAGGAGGGTCGTGGGGGCGGTGAATATGCGCGCTACGGTAGTGAGTACGAGGGGAGTTCAAACCGCGAAGATCATAGGGGAGGGCCGAGGGCCTATGGGCGCGATGAACGCAGTGAGGATACTTTCGGTTTCGACAGGCTCAACCTACAGGGCCGGGATGAAGACCACTCAGATCGACGAGGGCATCGCGGTCACGAGGAACGGTATGAGCACCGTGACCGTGGGGCCGACTACTGAAGGCCTGAGAACCAAATGTACCATAAAGAGTAGCACCAGTATAGGAAGTGGAACACAGTACAACCCTTACCGTGGGTGTTTTTCAAGTTCCGGAAACGTGGCACATGGGCGCATACAGCAGCAAACATCTAAGTCGTTCTGTGGCGTAGAGGGGACAAGGGTACCCCGCGCCCTGAGCGCAGTATCAGAACATGCGCGGCATCTATCAGGACAATAAAGAAAGTCAAATAGCTCCGCGTCGAAAGCGCGTGCCGCCGTTACTGAAAAAAAGTTGGACCATACCATCTTTGTAACGTAACGACAGTTTGCGCTGGCCTACTCGGGCTGCCAGAAGCTTTTTTTTTTTGGTCTGTCCTTTTTGGTCTGTTAGGAAATGTACTTCCGAGGCTCCACATCTACATCAGCTGCCAGGAACAGGAGACCGAGATGAGGTGCTACAAGGTCGGTCCGGTGGGGTTTCACGGGACCAGTTCCTTTGTCCCCAGAGGAATCGGAAGTATTCGTGACACATCCCCGTCGTATACTTCACCGGGACCAAAAAAAAATTGTATCCCGCGCAACGCCATTAGGACGAGTTCTGAAAATTATTTTCTATCGGATCTCCTGGGCTTTGGGTAACGGAGGCTTTGTATTGATCCTGATTACCGTTTGCACCGGAGCAGATGCTTAATTTAAATGTTACCGGCCCACGGCAATCTTCCACGCCTGGTATTGAAGCTGTCACAACGGACATGATGAGCCAAAGAGCGCTATGATTCGACGAACTACGGGGAACAACGGTCACGGTGTATGGGTACATAATGAGGGTAATGTGTGTAGTGGGTAAAGAAGGTAGCTAGCAAGCTGGTGAATAAAGTACAACCCGGGCAGAGCCAGCGATTCAGCAACCCCGACTGGCGAGTGCGAATCACCAAACCTACACTCCGGACAATCGTCCACAGACAACCCCTACTTTGTCGCATCCCCGGCAAGGTCGCTCAACGCAAGCGCATCAACTCAAAGACTCGACGGGCGGGAACTAGCCGCGCCACGAGAGACGAGGACACACAAGCATAAGCAACCAAGCCGCTTCAGCAGATGGAGAGAGGATGACCGAGGAGACATCAGAGAGTGAACTGCAGGGGTTTGGGATGGGCATTACTACTGGGAAGAACAAAGCGCAAGTGCCGTCCCACCACCTTACCCATCTACAACGAATCCTCAACACCGCGTTCCTTTGCGCGTGTTCATTGGAGCGCGAATAGGTAGGGGGAGGCGTAGCAGACAGTCGGTCGCCTTCCTGGATCAGGCGCCGAAGAAGCTGCGTTAGGCATACAGGACATAAATCAATTGATAATAATCGTTAGTGCACAGAATGACGTCGCAAGGGTTTAGGTGTAGTGTTGACTGGGGTGAGAAAATGATTCGAGGTCGTAAATGCGTTCCGAGGAAGACGAGAGAAGCGACAATGCCGGTGTGTTGGCGCACACATACATGGTGAAGCAGATGCCCAATGAAGGGATAGCTTCGTGTGCAGGCGAGTGGATCAATCAGGGATGGAAGAGTGACATCAAGCGAGTGAAATACAAGATGAGCCGGTCCTCGGGGCGAAGCTCCTCATAGCTCACAAAGGGAGCGAGGTGTCTCGAGCCTCCAAAGGCGCGCGGTCTTGCGTCAGTGCCTTGCCATCTCGAACATCGAACCGATTGAGAGTAATCGCCTTGTTGAGGCCTTTCGTCGTTTTCGGATACCGCGATATTGTCGGCCACCAACGGTTGACCGCAGGTCAACGATATTATGGGGCGACAGGGGTCAAGTGCAGAACCAACGGCTCGGCCGATGGATCTGACGACCTAAGACAGAAGGAATGGATTGTGCATCGCTGAAGCACACCCAGTCAGGCCCTGCCCAGATGCGAGACACCGATAGAGAATATGGTGGAGGTGCAAGTGCGATGATGTAGGGGAATATGCAGAAATAAAAATGGCGTGCGAGAGAGTCCATGCGTAATAAGAAAGCATCAGCCTGCAATCCTGGCAGGTGTTCAAGTATCATCGATCATCGTAACGTTATGCGGAAGAGCAGTCCGCTTTTCATGAAACCACTTGGGGGGGAGGGAGGAAATGAGAGAGGAAGGTTGTCGAGTGATAGATCAGAATGACGATTGCTGCTGAACGGCGGCGACGGCCGCAGCGGCCGCAGCGTGACGTTGCTCGGCAGTGCCCAACATCAACGCCTCATTGACCCTAAGAAACGATGTTAGTTGCATAAATAGAGCGTGATCACTCGAGAGGTGAACGCACTGGCGAAGGCGGGCAGTCTCATTTTCTGCTTGCTGGAGCCTCGTCTGGAGCTGCTGCTGAGTCATCTCCAAGTACTTGATGTGGGTGGTAGCACGGTCCAAGAGAGAAACCTTGCTGGACTTCTGGTTCGAGACGGGGAGAGCGTCCTTGAGGCGGCGGTAGCCATCTCTGAGCTCATCGCGTCTCCTTTGCTCCGACTCGATGCGTTGGCGACGAATTTCCTCGCGACGGCTACGACAAATGTAAGAAGGGGTCATAATTTTTTTAAGATGACATCAAGACTTACACCTCGTTCGAGGCAGTGGGTGCACTGGCTGGGGCGAAGTCATCATCATCGTCGGAGAAATCGTCATGCTTGCTCGAACGGCGCTTGCGCTCACGACTCGAGCGCGCCACGGAGGAGACAATGGGGTTGTAGCGCACGGAGCGGGGCACAGAGGAGAGGTTAGGCGAGTGAGAGCCAGAGCCACGGCTGGTGCGGCCAGAGGTGCTATCAGAGGACATCTCGCCTGCGCTCAAGGACATCAAGGCAGCTGGGTAAACACCGTGAGGGGGAGGGGTGTAGGCACGACCAGGAGAGCCAGTAGTGTAAGAGCTGCCGTAGGTGTACTCGGCCATGGGAGCAGCAAGGTTAAGACTCGGGAAGCCCAGACGGGGAGAGGCTAATGAACGCAATGAGTGATTGAGTAATTAGATGACGAGATGGATTATGACGTACGGTTGATGGAGGGCATACCAAACGCGTCCGTGTGAGGGTACTGGAGATAGTCCAGGCCAGCGAGGGAGTCGTAGGCAAAACCGGAGGTAGCAGCGTCAATGAAATCGGGGCTCTTGGGGTGCTCAAGAACTTGCTCGAGAGGGCCTTCCATTGTGATTGTGGGTAGGATGTAGGGGAGTAGAGTGAGGGAGAAGTGGTCGTGAAGATGTCGACTAATAAATGAAGAGGAAATAAAAGCCTGGATGCTACGGGAATATAACAAAGAATTATTATTATTGTTGTTGTTGTTGATTGTGACAAAGGACGAACCTGGGTTAGTACAACAAACAAAGTGAAAGTAAGTGACAATGTTGTACAGATGCAACGCAAAGGTGGAGGGAGAAGCCGGCGATCGGGGATGGATGAGTGGGAGAGGGGATCGATAGCCGGAGAGAGGGGAGAGAGAGAGGAGGAGAGAGAGCTCTTGGGGGAGATCCTTCAATCCCAAATCGACAAGGTCTTATACCCCCTAATCGCTCTCCCGACCCCGGCACGATTATCCGGTACTACCATTCTCGGTATTTTCGTCCCCACCTTTTCTCCCCGTCACACTTGGCACAGATCGAGATCCTTCCTTTCCCTTCCCTTGTCTCCCCTCCCCTCCCTCCCACTCGTTCTTTCTCTTTCTCCTTCTCTTCTTTTCTTTCCCCCTCCCCTTCCTCTAGTTACTTTCCTGGGTGGCGTTATCATACTTGCCCTTATTCCTCCCCTGTCTTACCTATCCTTATTTCCCCTTACGAACCCTACTTGCATGAGGCTGTTCCCCACGTTGTTTTAATCATCTATACCTTTTCCATTTCTCGGCTCTTTTTTTCTCAGCAGTCCGATCAGACAGGCGAGGTTTTCATCTCACCCCTTATCCACTTATATGCGCGGCGATGCACCCGCCGCCCGGCATTTCCCCGAATGCTTCACCTATCCTATTATTTATCCCCCTTCAGAGCTTGACCCCGCCAAATCCAGCTTGAGCGCTAGGCCAGCTCGGCTCTTCTTAATCATCACGTCAACCCGCCAAAGTTACGCAGGCGCCCACAGACCTTCACCTTTTATGGCGCAAAACGGAAATAATTTGGGTCATGATATAAACCGAAACAACGTAAGAGGTCGTACATCGTAGCAAGGTCGTAAAGAGTCGTAACCGTAACAGTTCTACTGAGACGCAGTCAAGTGAGAGACAAAGGTCCGTCAACTAGCCAAGGCATTCACAAAAGAAGATTCTGTGCCTCAGCCGCGTTGAGATAACCCATATTTGAGAAAAGCTAATATACCCCGTCAGAGACAATCAGGCGAGGCAAAGAATGGGAAAAAAAGACCGCCCTACCGGATCAGACTGTCGGGAATTTCAAGCTTGAGTAGTGCTCCAGCCTCGTCGGGTATCGCCAGGTGATGAGTAGCATATACGCCTACCGGAACCGTTCAGACACACGTGTACCCACCACGCTAATCACTATCGGAACAAACCTGGAACACGAGGTCCGCCAGCATACACACGATGAATGCCGTGTTCAAACTGGAAAATCCCGTTGTGCAAAATACGGAGGGGACGTTACCGCTCCCGTACCCGGCCGCTGCAGATGCAGTCCACAGTTGACCGCCGTTCGCACATTCCCATAATATCTTCTCTTTCCTGTCATATGCCAAAGGGTCCACTAAGCGCTGTATACCCTCGCAATAAAAATTAAGCGCTTTACCCCCTCTGGAGTTCCACGATCATAACAACGTCACGAACGGCGGAAATGACAATCAGAAATGGCCACAGGACGACGCAAGCTCGGGTTTACAGTTGACCTTCTCCGGCCGGCAATCTTGTATCTTGTATCGTCTGTCCCGTTTTTTCACCATCCCCTATAAATAGACGTGATGCAACTCTCCAAAGTGTCCCATCCCCTCCACTTCTATTTCAAAATTATAGCCCTGAGAAAACCGTTGAGGTTTGCCTTGCCCGTTGCATTATCCATTCTCGGTCGCGCATATCACTATAGTTCGAGCGATGGGTGGTTCTTCGGACTTCCCTCAGAGGGATCCTAGTGATGCTTACGCCGGTATGAAACACCCTAATTACTCCCCTACATTATCCGGCTCGTACACCAGTAACTCGGAGCATCATGACAACCAGCCTCATTCGACGACAGTGAGTTGTCGCTTGCTTGTCTATCATCGTGCCACCTTTATTGAAGTTGGACTTCTCCGAAGGGCTTCGCACATCGCAACGGGGACCAAAATCACGACAGCAGGAACCACGATTACATTCTCCCAGGTTCTCCTCAGCTGACGTATGCTCCCATGACTCCAGTACCAGTACGCGTTTCCCTCCCTCTTCCTTGCGTTCACTGGAGTAACCTGTGTGACTGGCTGTCTGGCCACAGGGACTGTCCAACGACGAGTCTTTGGGACGCGTACCTCTTCCGGTCAACGTAACAGGCCCCTCTCAAGGAAATCCCAGCCCGCCACTCTCCAGTATGTCGGCCGACGAAGACCTCAAATGTCTCG
>Ga0209488_10001194_pt1 | contig 22234 bp, 13 predicted proteins | sample Rivendell_Oct201_8_FD_188349 | JGI IMG/M metagenome (GOLD analysis project Ga0209488, IMG submission 188349) | Vadose zone soil microbial communities from the Eel River Critical Zone Observatory, Northern California, USA -... | ecosystem: Environmental > Terrestrial > Soil > Vadose zone >...
GAATTGCGCAGTTCAACCTGAAATTGCCGCGGTGCGTAGCAGAGATTCTCCGAAAACGGCGTAGGCATCCACGGACACGTGCGCGCGGCGCAGCGTCCGTCAGCCGGCGGTCACTTCATGGACACGAGTTCGAGCCGTCGCGCCGACATCGGGCGCGAGATCCGTTCGCACGCAATTGCGCCCGGCGCTCTTGGCTGCGTAGAGCGCAGCGTCGGCCCGCCGCAGCATCGAAGTCACGGTGTCCGCAGGGGTGGACGTCGTAACACCGATGCTGATCGTAATGCATCGCTCGCCCAGCCAGCGCGCCAGATCGATCAAGGGCACCTGGGCGCGAATCCGGTCTGCGATGAGATGTGCATCGTGCGGGCCGGTATTGGGCAGCACCACGACGAATTCTTCGCCGCCCAGCCTTCCCAAGAGCGCAGGCGCGGCCACCGCGCGCTGCAGCTTGGCCGTGAGGACCCGCAATGTCTCGTCGCCGACCTGATGTCCGTGCTGATCGTTGACGCTCTTGAAATGGTCGATGTCGATGACGAGGATCGAGCATGGCAGCGCGTCTTCCTGCCGCAGCAGTGTTTCCAAAAGCGTCAGTACGGCACGGCGATTGGGCGCGCCGGTCAGCTCGTCGGTCATCGCCAAGGCGCGCATGTGGCGCGCGCCGCGCCGTTGATACAGTACCAAGGTCGTCAGCAGACCCAGCAGCATCATGCTCAACAGTATGACCATGGTCTGCAGGGCGTTCGCGCGCCGCTCCTGAACCAATGCCTTCTGGTCGGCGGCGTTCTGGCTCAGCAACAGCGCGTTTTCCTTTTCCTTCGTCGCCGTGTCGAATTCCACCTTGAGCGTCGCAAAGCGTTGATCAAGCTGATTGTGCAGCAGTTTTTCCGAGGTGGTCTGTGCTTCGCTGCGGTACTCGTAGGCGCTGCGCCAGTCGCCCATTTGGGTGTGCACCATCGCCAGCTCGTCGTAAGTCGCACCCAGCTCTTCCAGCGAATTGGCCTGCTTGAACACTGCCTCGGATTGCTCGAGCGCCGAGAGCGCCTCGGACCCGCGCTGCAGCCGCCGCAGCGCCGCACCGCGCGCCAGTTGAATTTGCGCGTTCAGCCGCGCATCCGGCGTGCGGCGCTGCAGTTCCTCCGCCTGTACCAGCGTGCGCAGTGCGGCGTTCGGTTCCCCGGTGACATTGTCGACCGACGCGAGACCGACCAGCGCGTAGGCCTCGCCGCGCGTGTAGTTGAGTCCTTGACAAAGCGCCAGACAGCCGGAGAAATCTGCGCGCGCCGCATTCCAATGCCCTAGCATCAGGCGCGCTCGTCCGAGATTGTGCAGCGTCACCGCCTCATCGCGGCGGAGGCCCGCATCGTGCTGCTCGGCCCGCACACGATCATAGATCTGTGAAGCCTGCTCGTAATCGCCCATCCGCTTGTAGATCGTGGCGATCGAGTTCAATACCGTGAGCGCATGCTGCGGCATGCCGATGCGATCGAATAATTCGTGCGAGCGCCGCATGTCGCTCATGCCGGCCGCGTATTCACCCTGCAGACCCCGCAGATAGCCGCGCGAGAACAGCGCGTCGGCCAGCATCTGCTCGTCATTCACGCCGGCCGCGACGGCCACCGCCTCGTCGAAGTCCGCTATGGCGTGCGCATTGTCGCCGGCGGTTTCGAGCGTCTCGCCCCGGCAGGTCAGCACGCCGGCGCGCAGACCTTTGCGTTTGGCCCGGTCGAGCAGGGCATTGGCCGCATCGATCTGCTCGCGTGCGGCGCTGCCGTCGCGCTCGGAGTAGTAGTCGCATAGCAGCAGCCGTGCGCGAATTTCCAGGTCCGCATCGGGGTGGCTGCGGATGATATCGAGAGCCCGCTCGGCGTCCTGTTTGCTCGCGTCCGGGTCCGTGCGCATTGCGACGGTGCCGAGTTCGATGAGCGCCAGCGCGGGGTTCTGGTCGGCCGCCGCCCACGCGCCCCCGCAGGGTGCGGCAAACAGCAACCATGCCGTCATACCGCGAGGCATTCTTGTGGCGAGACCGGTGCGATAACGCAAGCTGCTACCCTAGTTCCGGCGCATAGCGGTGTGCGCCCGCTATTGTAGAGGCCGGTACCATGTATTCTCGCCGATTATCCGAAGGTTTGCGCGCCATCTCTCAGTAATTGCCGCCGGGGTGCCCGGCCCGGTTGACATAAGCGCCTGGGTGCCGGACACGGTCCTAGGGCTGCCCCCCGGCCTGGATCTCACTGCGTTGATCCCGCAGGAACGGACGGTCGATCTGCTCCGCGTAGAGATCGATGTCCCCGGAAGTCACGCCACAGCTCTTGAAGTGCTCTTTCCAGCCGCCCACGACGCGCGCGACGGCGCCTGCCTCGCTGACCGCATCGTCCTTCCCCAGCGAAAACATGAGCGACATCGACAGGGCGTTGGCGATCGTAGAGTCGGCCTCCTGCTCACCGACGCGCATCTGTTGAAAACCGAGTGCCTGACCCGAGGGAAGGACGTCGTATGCCGGTGAGAGTTCGTATTGCTGCGAGTCGGTCACGAGCAGTGCATGGTTTTTCTCGTGATCGTCCGTATTGTCGATCAGGATGTTGAATACCATCCGCCGAAACAGCTCACGCATGTGATTGACGTACGCATCGCGCTCGGTCACGCCCCTGCGCCGAAGCAGCTGCGCCAACTCCGGGTAGCCGAACCGCTCGGCGGCGGCGCGCAAAGCCACGCGCGCCGAAAGACTGTGCAACCGCAGCCCTCGATCGCGATCGAAGCGTTTGACGGCCACCGCGTGTCCGTGGGTGAGGCGCACCGGCATGGTGGGCGCGACCCGTATTGCAGCCTTCTGCGCCAGCGTCATTGTCGCATGTTCGATCAGCGGTACATCCGTCGGGTCGCCGTCTGCGAACTTGATGACCCACTGTTCGCCTGCAATATCGAGGAGGGCCTTGGGCCGTGCGCCCCCCATGGTGACACCGGGCGAGATCAGGCGCTTCTGCTCCACCGGAACCGGCTCGTTGTCCAGCACCTTCCTGATCAGCTCTTGGATCTGATCCGCGTCCCCGAGCGTCGGCAAAGGACCCAGGCGCCGCGGCAAATACTCGTCGGCTGACGTTGAGACGCCAAGAGCGCCAAACCGATCGTCTCCGGCGAAGTACAAGTACTCCAGCAAGGATAAGCGCGCGGGCTTGTCGATGTGCCGGATCACCCGTTCACCCCACCGGTCCGGCCGAGCATCGTCGACGGCACCCGCGGCAACGCCTTTCTCTTCGGGAAGGAATTCTTCGTCGATGAGCGGAAGGTCTTCGCTGAGCGAAAAGCCGCGCCCCAGCCAGGGGTCCGCATATCGCAACGACACACCTTGAGTGGAGCGGACCAGATTGAGCTCGCCGATCAACACGGGCTGCTCCGGTCGCGTGAGCAGCCAGAGGTGCAACCGATCGGTCGGCCGGTAATTCGCGGCGGCGTCACGGTCAGCCATGGCGGATGTTCTTCCGGCCCAGCCGGGCTTCCGCTGAGGCAGCGGAGCGCACGGCGCGCCGCTTCAAGGCGTCGCGGACATCGCTTTCCAGGGCGCCGCGGTCGCTGCCGGGCGCGGCGAGATCGGGCAGCGCGCCCGACCTTCCGATCAACCATAGTGCGGTCGCGTAAATGCCCCCGCCGACGCCCGGATCACCTCGTTCCATCCGGATCAACGTGGGAACAGAGACACCGAGGCGCTTGGCCCAGACACGCTGCGATTCGTGCCGCCTCACTCTGGCGATTGCCAGGTTTTCACCCAGCGTCCGTAATGCCTGAGCGGCTGCCGGGGGCAGGGTCAGCAGGGCGGGAGGGCTTTTTGGCATAACATATAGTTTATCAATTCAGCGCATTTGGTCAAGTTTATATAACTTTGAGCTGAAAAGAACAAACGGCCCGCCGGCGCCGATCAGACGTTCGAGTCGGGGAACGCGCCCTTGCGCCTCGCCATATAGTCGAGCAGCGCCTCGTCGATCGCGGGGTCCATCGGCGGCAACACATATTCCGCCAACTGCTTCTTCCACAGTGCATTCGCGCGCTTCGTCATGTCGGGCGAGCCCTCGGCTTCCCACTGCTCGTAACTGTTGTTGTCGGCGAGCGGCGAACGGTAAAACGCATTCTCGAAATTGGCCTGGGTGTGGGCACAGCCCAGGAAATGCTTGCCGGGACCGACTTCGTGCATGGCGTCGAGTGCTTGCCCGTTCTCCGACAAGTCCACGCCCGCGAGCAGCGTGTGCATCATGCCGGCCTGGTCCGCATCCATGACGAATTTTTCATAGCCCATGGCCAGTCCGCCCTCGAGCCACCCGGCCGTGTGCAGCACGAAATTGACGCCCGCGAGACAGGTCGGCAGCAAGGTGTTCGCCGACTCGTAGGCCGCTTGCGCATCCGGAATCTTCGATGCGCACAGGCTGCCGCCGGAGCGAAACGGTATCCCGAGACGCCGGGCGAGAGCGGCCATGGAGTACAGCACCAATGCCGGCTCCGGTGTTCCGAACGTCGGGGCGCCCGATTGCATCGAAATGGACGAGGCAAAACTACCCAGCACCACCGGTGCGCCCGGATTGACCAATTGCACGAAGGCGAGGCCCGCCAGTGCTTCGGCGAAAGTCTGCGCCACCGTGCCCGCGACGGTCACCGGCGACATCGCACCGGCGAGAATGAACGGCGTGATGATCAACGCCTGATTGGCGCGCGCGTAGACCTTGGCGGCGCCGAGCATGGTCGCGTCGTAGGTCATCGGCGAATTGACATTGATCAGATTGATGATGGTCGTCTTGGGACGCCCGGTCAGCGGATCGTTCAGTTCCTCGCCGAACACGATGTTCGCCATGGCGACGGAATCCGCGGCGCGCTCGGGCGCCGTCACGGAGCCCATGAATGCCTTGTCGCTGTACTTCAAATGGCTGTACACCATGTCGAGGTGACGCTTGTTGACCGGCAGATCGACGGGCTCGCAAATCGTGCCGCCCGAATGGTGCAGGGAATTGGCAAGGTACGCGAGCTTGACGAAATTGCGGAAATCCTCGATGCGCGCATAGCGCCGGCCTTCGTCCAGACTGCGCACGAAGGGAGAGCCATAGGCCGGCGCGAACACGGTGTTCTTGCCGCCGATGACCACGCTGCGGGCTGGGTTGCGCGCGTGCTGAGTGAACTCGCGCGGCGCAGTGCGCTGAATGAGCGAACGGCACATGCCGCGGGCGAAATGCACGCGCTCGCCTTTCACGTCGGCTCCGGCCGCTTTCCAGATCTCGAGCGCCTCCGGGTCGTCGCGAAAATCGATGCCGATCTCCTCGAGAATGATATCGGCGTTGTGCTCCATCAGGGCGAGGCCTTCCTCGCTCAGGACCTCGTAGTACGGGATCTTGCGCGTGATGTAAGGGATCGACGCGCCCGCACGGGCCGCGCGCGCAGCCCGCTTCGCGTCGCGGCCGCTCGGACGGCGCGCGTGACTGGTTTGCGTGTTCTGTTCGTCCATCGCCATCTCCCGATCTCAACGTTTCCGATTCTGGCGCTCTGGCGCGGCGGTTCGTGGGACCAAAACCTCAGTATGGTCACTGTGGACGGGGGCGGCTGATCAGTTTGCGTCATCGACTTGTCATGAAGCGCCATTATCCCGAGCGCCGCCGTTCACTCCCCGTAGAACTCCCTGGCGATTTCGCCGAGCAGCCCTGTGACGTAGCCGCTGAACGAACGCCAGATCTCGAGGTGAAACGCGTCGTCGCGCGTGCGCCAAAGTACGATATCGGCCTTTGCCAGTACGGTTCGCGTGCACATGCCGACGGGAAATTCTCCGAGGTCCAAGTCGAGAGGGCAGGCGCCGCTCAATAGGGTGGCCGCATGGACGCCGCTCACCTCGAGTGCAAATTGCCGGTGACTGATATTGACCAGGGCATGCGGCATCCCGCTCAACGAGCGCTCGAGCGCCTCCGCGGCCGCAACCTCCGAGGCTGTGTCGGTACCCAGCAGCAGGTATTCGTCGGGGCCCAGCCACAGCGTGGCTCGTGCAGCCTGCAGCATGGCGCGGCACGGTTCTTCGGCAAAGGGAGCTCCCCAGACCGGGGCGGCCGCCGCGCGCACGCGGGCGTCGCCGTACAAAATAAAGCGCATTGCAGGCGCCGCTGCCCTCATCCATTCGCTCGCCGGCACCGGCGGGAGGCTGCGTATCGCGGGTTCAGGCATTCGGCGTATCGCAGGTTCAGGCATTGATGCGCGCTCCGGCCGGATCGTAGAAAACCGGTGCGGTGACTTCGACCTCGAGATCGCCCCCGGGCAGGGGCACATAGAGAGTCTGCCCGAGGCGCGCACGCCCGCCTGCGACCAGCCCCAAGGCAATCGAATGGCCGAGCACGCTGCTCGCGTAAGAGGAGGTGACATGACCGATCAGTTCCATGGGTGGCTTCTGGCCTGGCTTTGCCGCCACTTGCGCTCCTTCTTCGAGCACGGTGCGCGGGTCCTTGGTGCGCAGACCCACCAGCTGCTTTCGAGCGGCTGCCTTCATGGACGGCCGCTCCAGCGACCGCTTGCCGACGAAATCCACTTTGTTCTTGCCGATGGCCCAAGTCAGCCCGGCGTCATCGGGCGTCACGGTGCCGTCGGTGTCCTGGCCGACGATGATGTAGCCCTTCTCCGCGCGCAGCACGTGCATGGTCTCGGTGCCGTATTCGGTGATGCCGTGCGCCTGGCCCGCCGCATAGACGGCCTCCCACACGCTCCGGCCGAAATCCGCCGGCACGTTGATCTCGAATCCCAATTCGCCGGTGAAGCTCACGCGAAACAGCAGCATCGGCACACCGCAAATCCGCCCGCGGCCCACGCTCATATGCGGCCACGCCGAACTGATATCGATGTCCTCCACCAGCGTCTCGAGCACCCGCCGCGCATTCGGACCCTGCACGGCGATGACGGCCCATTGCTCCGTGGTCGAAGTGAGCCACACCCGGAGCTCCGGCCATTCGGTCTGGCGGTAGTCCTCCATCAACGCGAGGACACGGGGCGCGCCGCCCGTGGTGGTGGTCACGTGGAAGCGATCGGCGCCGGTGCGCGCCACGACGCCATCGTCGAAGATGAAGCCATCTTCGCGGAGCAGTATTCCGTAGCGCGATCGGCCGACGCCGAGGTTGGACCAATTGTTGACATACAAGCGGTTCATGAATTCGGCTGCATCGGGGCCCGCGACTTCGATCTTGCCGAGGGTCGAGGCGTCGAATATCCCACAGGCGCCACGCACCGCGCGGCATTCGCGCGCAACGGCGGCATGCATGTCTTCGCCGCCGCGCGGAAAGTAGCGGGCTCGCTTCCACAAGGCCACATTCTCGAACACGGCGCCTTTGGCTTCCGCCCAAGCGTGGGTCGGCGTGGTGCGCACCGGATCGAACAGATCGCCGCGCGAAATGCCGGCCATGCTGCCGAAGGTGACGGGGGTGAAGGGCATGCGAAAGGTGGTCAATCCCACTTGCGGGATGGCCACATCGAGGTGCTTGGCCACGATGGCCATGGCGTTGAGATTCGAGGTCTTGCCCTGATCGGTTGCCATCCCCGTGGTGGTATAGCGCTTGACGTGTTCGATCGAGCGAAATCCTTCGCGGGTCGCAAGCCCGAGGTCGCGGGTCGTCACGTCGTGTTGCCAGTCGACGAAGGCCTTATCCTTGCTTTGTGCCTCCGCTTGCGGCAGCACGCCGAGGTAGGCCTGACTGCGGCGCTCGAGCGCGTCCACGTTGAAGCGGCGCCGCGTGTTGCTCGGTTCCGGAGCCGCCGCTGCGCCGGCCGCCGCACCGTCCGCCATCGCGTCCGCGAGATCATAGACGCCGCGGCAGGCGCCGGCGGAACGCTCGCACTCCGCCGATGTGCCCGGCACGAAGGCCGCGAGATCTTCGCGCCACTCGAGCTTGCCGCGCGATTGAGAAAACAAGTGCACGCTGGGCGTGTAGCCGCCGGACATCAACACCGAATCGCAGCGGATGCGCCGCCCCGCTTGCACCTTGTCGCCCTGCACGCTTCCCAAGGTGATGGCATTGACGCGCAAATCGCCTTCGGTGCCGAGCACGGTCGATCCCGGAAGTATGTCGATGCCCGCGCGGCGCGCGGCGTCGGGCAGGGCGCCCACCGCCTCCGGGCGCAGGTCGGCGACCGCTGCAATGGCGACGCCTGCTGCCTTGAGATCCAGGGCCGCCTGATACGCAGCATCGCCGGAGGTCACGATGACCGCGCGGGTGCCGATGCGCACGCCGTGGCGATTCAGGTACGTCAGCGCCGCTCCCGCCAGCAGAATTCCCGGCCGATCGTTGCCGGGAAACACCAGCGGACGTTCGATCGCCCCGGTGGCGAGCACCACCGCGCGCGCGCGCACCTGCCACAGCCGCTCGCGCGGCTGATGTGTCGGCGGGGTCGCGAGATGGTCGTTGAGCCGTTGATTCAGGCCGACGAGATTGTGCGGGAAATAGCCGAAGGCGGTGGTGCGCGCAAGCAACGTCACGCGGCTGTTCCCGGCCAGAGAGGCGACGGCGTTCTGCACCCATGCGGACCCGCTCTGCCCGTCGATCAGCGCGCTGGTGTCGGACAGCAAGCTGCCGCCGAACTCGGCGGATTCATCGCATAGCATGACTCGAGCGCCGCTGTCGGCCGCCGCCAACGCCGCCGCAATCCCCGCCGGCCCCGCGCCGACGACCAACACATCGCAGTGTGCATAGCGCTGCGCATAGCGGTCCGGATCGGCCCGAGTGGGTGCGCGGCCCAACCCCGCGGCGCGGCGAATCATGGGCTCGTACAGCCATTTCCAGGCCTTTCTCGGCCACATGAAGGTCTTGTAGTAAAACCCGGCCGGGAAAAACACCGACAGCGCGTCGTTGATGCGGCCGAAGTCTCGTTGCAAGCTCGGCCAGCGATTCTGGCTCTCGGCGATCAAGCCCGGGTACAGCTCGACTTGAGTGGCCCGCAGATTGGGCGTCACGCGCGCGGCATCCCGGCTCACCGTCACCAAGGCATTGGGCTCCTCAGACCCTGCGGCCAGAATGCCGCGCGGCCGGTGATACTTGAACGAGCGGCCGGTCAAATGCACGCCGTTGGCGAGCAGGGCCGACGCCAGGGTGTCGCCCGCGAGACCTTCATAGGTTCGACCGTCGAATTCGAAACGGATGCGTTGAGCTCGATCGACCCGCCCGCCGCTCGGCGTGCGAAAACCGCCATTCGCCGCGCTCACGTCGCGCTCTCGCGCGGCGTGGGCGGCGCGCCCGACCCCAAGAGCGTGGGCTGTGCCTCGCCGGTCTTGTAGAAGGCCAGAAAATGGTCGGTGGTCGTGTCGCGCAGGGCGTTGAAGAACCGCCCGCAGCCGCGTGAATGCCGCCAGCGTTCGGCGTAGATGCCCTTGGTGTTGGTGCGCATGTACAAAAATTCGGCCCACGCTTGATCGTCCAACTGCGAGGGTTGGTTCGGCCGCGCCAGGTGTGCCTGACCGCCGTAGGCGAATTCGATTTCAGGTCGTTTACCGCAGTAGGGGCAGACAATGAGCAGCATCGGAGGTCCCGTTCAGTGCGCCACGGCGGCCGCCGCGGCCTCGTCGATCAGGTATCCGTCGCGGAAACGCTCGATGGTGAACGGCGCGTTGATCGGATGCGGCTCGTCCCGTGCAATGGTCCAGGCAAAGACATGCGCGGACCCCGGCGTTGCTTTGAATCCACCGGTGCCCCAGCCGCAGTTGACGTACAAACCGGGAACCGGCGTCTTGGCAATGATGGGCGAACGGTCCGGTGTCACGTCGACGATGCCGCCCCAGTTGCGCAGCATGCGTAGGCGGCGAAAATTGGGGAATAATTCGCAAATCGCATCCAAGGTGTGGGTGTTGATGTGCAGCGCGCCCCGCTGGGTATACGAGGTGTAGGCATCGGTGCCGGCGCCGATGACCAGTTCGCCCTTGTCCGATTGACTGATGTAGGCATGAATGGTGTTGGACATGACGACGCACGGAAACACGGGTTTGACGGGTTCGGAAACCAAGGCCTGCAGCGGGTAGCTCTCCAAGGGCACGTGCACACCGGCCAGCGCCATGATGACGCTGGTGTGACCCGCCGCGGACACGCCCACTTTCCGCGACTGAATCACGCCGCGCGTGGTTTCCAAAGCGTCGACGGCGCCGCTTGCGTCGCGCCGAATGCCGGTCACCTCGCAATTCTCGATGATATCGACGCCGAGCGCATCGGCCGCGCGCGCGTAGCCCCAGGCGACGGCATCGTGCCGCGCGGTGCCGCCGCGCCGCTGCAGCGCTGCGCCCAGCACCGGATAGCGGATGTTGCCCTCTATATTGAGCGGCGGACAGAATTCCTTGGCCTCCGCCGGTTCCAGCCACTCATTGTCGACCCCATTGCAACGGTTGGCGTGGACGTGGCGCTTGAACACTTGGATGTCGTGCACGGTGTGCGCGAGCATCATGACTCCCCGGGGCGAGAACATGACATTGTAATTGAGCGCCTGCGAGAGGTTCTCCCAGAGCTTCACCGAGTGATCGTAAAGCGCCGCGCTTTCATTGAACAAGTAATTCGAGCGGATGATGGTGGTATTGCGTCCGGTGTTGCCGCCGCCGATCCAGCCCTTTTCCAGGACGGCGATATTCGTCAATCCATGTTCCTTGGCCAGATAGTACGCAGCACCGAGACCGTGGCCGCCGCCGCCGACGATGATGGCGTCGTAGCGTGCCTTGGGTTCGGGTTTGCGCCATTGTGGCTGCCAGCCGCGATGGTTCGAGAGGCTGCGCCAGATCAGCGACAGTCCTGAAAATGATTGCCTGCTCATGTCTTGAAGATCTGCCCTTAGGACCGCAAATCCTGGTTTTCAGGATCATACGGTGAATCGACGAGAACCGTCGCGCGCTTGCGCTCTCCCAAGATCTCGATCTCGATGTCTCCTCCGACCGCCGCAAATTCCGGCTTGACGTAGCCCAGGCCCAGACTCTTGCGCAGGGCGTGACCGTAGTAGCCCGCGGTGGCGCGGCCGATGATGTTGCCCTTGCCATCGAACAAGGGCTCGTTGCCGAGAGGGTCGGCATCGGTCACCCCGTGAACCTCGAAGGTGATGAAGCGGTGCGGCACACCGGCCTTGAGCTGCTTCTCCAGTGCCTCTTTGCCGATGAACGGACCCTTGCCCAAGCGTACGAAACGGTCCAGTCCCGCCTCGTAGGGCGAGTAGTCGGGAGTCAGGTCGCTGCCCCACATGCGGTAGGATTTCTCGAGCCGCAGGGATTCCATCGCGCGCATGCCGGCCATCCCGATGTTGAATTCCGCGCCGGCGGCAAACAGCGAGTCGAACAGGTGATGCGCGTACTCGATCGGGAAATGCAGCTCCCAGCCGAGCGCGCCGACGAAGTTCACGCGCAGCAGATACACATCGGTGGCGAGGCCGACTTCGGTGACTTGCCCGGTCAGCCAGGGAAATGCCGCATTGTCCAACGGCGCATCCACGAGCTTGGCCAGCACATCCCGTGAGCGCGGTCCGGCGACGACGAAGCAGCCGCGGCTCATGGTGATATTTCTCAAGGTCACACTGCCGTCCCGGGGCAGCGACTGCTGTAAATAATCGCTGTCGTAGCGTTCGGCGGCGCCTGCGCTCACCACATAGAAGTGTTGATCGGCGATCTTGGTGATGGTGAATTCGGAGCGAATCCCGCCGCGGCGGGTGAGGGCGTGGCAGAGCGCAATCCGGCCGATCTTGGTCGGCACTTTGTTGGCCACCAAGCCATCCAGCCAGCTCTCCGCAGCCGGTCCCGTCACTTCATGCTTGGTGAACGGCGTGAGGTCGATGACTCCGACGTGCTTTCGCAAACGCAGCGCCTCGTTGCCCACGTGTTCGAAGTAGTTCGAGCGGCGGAAGCTCCACTGGTCCTTCGCAGGAACTCCGGGCGGAGCAAACCAGTTGGCGCGCTCCCAGCCGTAGCGCTGCCCGAACACCGCGCCCATGCGCGCGAGCTTGTCGTACACCGGGCTGGTCTTCGCAGGACGCGCATCGGCGCGCTCTTCGTCGGGAAAGTGAATGACGAAGACGTTGCGATACGTTTCTTCGTTCTTCTGCACCACGTAGCGCTTGCTGGTGTAGGGCCCGTAGCGGCGCGGATCCACTGCCATCATGTCGATGCCGGGTTCGCCCTCGACTATCCACTCGGCCAGCTGCCAGCCGGAGCCGCCGGCCGCGGTGATGCCGAAACTGTGGCCCTCGTTGAGCCATAGATTTCGGACCCCCCAGCCCGGGCCGATCAACGGACTGCCGTCGGGCGTGTAGGCAATGGGTCCGTTCACGATGTCCTTGATGCCGCAGTTGGCGAGCGAAGGCACGCGCCGCTGTGCGGCTTCGACGTGCGGCAGCAGTCGCTCGAGATCGCCCTCAAAAAGGCTCTTGCCGAACCAGTCGGGTACTCCATCCGCGAAGCGCGCCGGCGCTCCCGCCTCGTAGGGTCCCAAAATCCATCCCATGCGCTCCTCACGCAAATAGTAGGACTGGTCCGATTCGCGCAGCACCGCGAGTTCGCGGCCGCCGCCCTGGCGATACGCCTTGAGCTCGGGCGACTCGTCATACACGATGTACTGGTGTTCGACGGGAATGGAGGGCACGTTGAGGCCGAATAGGCGCCCCGTCTGCCGCGCGTAATTGCCGGTGGCACAGACCACGTGCTCGGCGACGATGTCGCCCTTGTTGGTGGTCAGATGCCATTCCCCCGAGGACGTGCGCTTCACCGCGGTGACCTCGCACTGCTCCTGAATTTCCGCGCCGCGGCTGCGTGCGCCCTTGCGCAGCGCCATGGTGAGGTCCGCCGGAGCGATGTGGCCGTCATCGGGATGGTAGAGAGCGCCGACGATCTTCGGCGTGGCGGCCCCGTCGCCCAGCTCAACCAAGGGCCACAGCTCGCGCACCTGCGCTGGGCCTATCACCTGAAAGGGCACGCCGATGGTATTCGCGGTACCGCAGTACTTCTGATACTCATCCATGCGATCGCGGCAGGTCGCCAGGCGCAAATTTCCGGTGACGTGAAAGCTCACGTCTTGACCGGTCTCGGCGGGCAGCCGCTTGTAGAGGTCGACGGAGTATTTGTGCAGCTGGCCGACCGTGTAGCTCATGTTGAACAGGGGCAGCAGGCCCGCCGCATGCCAGGTCGATCCCGCGGTCAGCTCCGCGCGCTCCAGCAGCACCGCGTCGCTCCAACCTTTCAGGGCCAAATGGTAGAGCGTGCTGACGCCGACCACACCGCCACCGATCACTACGACGCGGGCATGAGTTTTCATTTGATGTCTCCCAACGAAAATGCGTCAGGCAGTGTAACTACCGGGCCGCCAAACAAGACTCCAATTGCGACAATCCCTTATGGAAATGCGCCAGGCCCGCCCGAAACTGCCCCCTGGGAGGGGTTCGACGAGCCCGAAGCACCGTCTGAAAAACGACAGGAATATGTCGGAAACGGACAAGAGGACGCTCCGATGGCATACTATCCAAGTCCTGATCCTTCTGCTTTTCGTCTCTCGGAGGCATCTTGGAATCGCCCGCGGTACTGCGTAAATGCAAGTATGCATTTCTGACCCTGCCGAACTATTCCTTGATCGCGGTGGCCAATGCATTGGAACCGCTGCGAATGGCCAATCGCTTGGTCGGCAAGGACGTCTACGAGTGGTCGGTCATCAGCGTGGACGGGCGCGCCGCGGACGCCAGCAGCGGGCTCAATCTGTCCCCGACCGGCGCTCTCGATAAATTGGGACCGGTCGATATTCTGTTCGTCTGCGGCGGCATCAATGTTCGCGAGGCGGTATCGCCCGCGCTGTTGACCGCGCTGCGGCGTCTGGCGGATCGCCGGGTGCCCTTGGGCGCCCTATGCACCGGGGGCTACGCGCTCGCGCGCGCCGGCTTGCTCGATCATTTCAGCGCCACCATTCACTGGGAGAACCTGTCTGCGCTGCGCGAGGAATTTCCCAGGGTTCGCATCAGCGACCAATTGTTCACCATCGACCGCGACCGCTTTACCTGCTCCGGCGGCACGGCGCCCCTGGACCTCATGTTGAACCTCATTCAAGCGAAGCTGGGCCCGCGGATCTCACAGCTGGTCTCCGAGCAATTCATCGTCGAACGAGTCCGCAAGGACACGGATCGCCAGTACATTCCACTGCGCGCCCAGATCGGCGTATCGCACCGGGGGCTGATTCGGGTGGCGCAGCTCATGGAGGAGAACATCGAGAAGCCGCTGTCGCTGGAACAGATCGCCAAGTCCACGGGTTTATCGCGCCGTCAAATCGAGCGCCTGTTCAAGCGCGACTTGAATTGCGTACCCAAGCACTACTACCTCGAGATGCGCCTGCGGCGGGCGCGCGAGCTGCTGCTGCAGACCGCAATGCCCATCATGGATATCACCACGGCGTGCGGATTTCAGTCGCCGCCGCATTTCTCGAAGTGCTACCGCATGCAATTCGGGTATCCGCCGAGCGCCGAGCGCAAGATCGGCGACCACCGCGCACAGCGCCGCGTAAGCGGCGAGCCCGAAGCCGTTGCTGGCTGAACACGCGGAGATTCCGTGGAGGACCGGTCGCAAGCAGAACTCAGGGCGGCGTACGGACAGGCGCTGGCGGCGTTGCGCACCGGGCGCGCCGCGACCGCCGAGCGGCAGCTGCGCGCCATTCAAGCCCGGGCTCCCGGCGACGTCAACAGCCTGCGCCTGCTCGGGGTCGCTCTGCTCGATCAAGACAAGGTGTCAGCCGCTGTAGAGACTCTCGAAGGTGCGGTTTCCGTAGCCCCGCAATTCTGGCAAGCGCGCACCGATCTTGCGCGCGCCTATCGCAGCGCCGGACGGCTGGAGGCCGCACGCGAGGAACTTCAGAGGGTCGTCGCGGCTGCGCCCGCGCTGCAGGCCGCATGGCTTGCGTATGGCGACGTGCTCGTGGATCTGCAGAAGTACCCGGATGCGAGAGTGGCCTATGAACGTGCGCGGCTGGCGGATCCCTACGTCCGACGGATCGAGGAAGCGACCGCCGCTCTCGTGGCCGAGGACCGCAAGACGGCCGAACTCATATTTCGCGACATCCTGAAGGCCGACGCGAGTCATGTGGCGGCAGTGTGCGGTTTGGCCGCGATTTCACTCACCGTGGGTCGCGGCGCCGACGCGGAACGGCTGCTGCGCCACGCCCTCAAGCAATCGGTCCATCTGCCGCTTGCCTGGCGCGGGCTTTGCCAAGCCATGGTTGACCTCGGGCGGCTCCCCGAGGCCGAGGCAGCCGTCCGCCGCTTGCTCAAAATCGAGCCGGAAAACCCGAAGAACTGGGTCATGCTGGGCAACGTGTGCACCCGCATGATGCGCCAGCCGGACGCGCTGATAGCTTTCGAGGAGGCGGCGCGCCTCAATCCCGACGAAGTGCGCCTGCGCCTTTCGATCGGTCACCTGCACAAGACTCTGGGCCATCGCCGCGAATGCGAGGAAGCCTACAAGGCCTGCCTCAGGTTCGATCCAAATTTCAGCGAGGTATATTGGAGCCTCGCCGACTTGAAAACCTACGAGTTCAACGATGCCGAGATCGCGGCCATGCAGGCTCTGGTGAAGGGCGATGGCGGCGACGATACGGACCAGGCCCACCTACACTTCGCGCTCGGGCGCGCGTTCGAGCAACGGAAGAGCTATGCGGCGGCGTTCGAGCATTACGCGGCCGGCAATCGGCGGCGCCGCAAGACCGTTGTCTTTGATATCAGAGTGTTCGAGAACAAGACGCGGCGTGTGCGCGAGTGTTTCGACGCGGCGTTCTTCGCGGTGCACGCCAACTCCGGGCATGGCGATCCTGCGCCCATCTTCGTGGTGGGATTGCCCCGATCCGGCTCGACTCTGGTCGAGCAGATTCTAGCCAGCCATTCGAGCGTAGAAGGGACTTTCGAGTTGCCGAATGTGTTGACCATCGTCCGCGAGCTCGACCACGCGAACCCGGAGCACGACGCGTACCCGGAGAGTGTCGGCTCCGTGCCGCTGGCGCAATTCGCGCTTCTCGGCCGCCGCTACATCGATGAGACGTCGCATCTGCGCAGCGGGCGGCGGCACTTCATCGACAAGATGCCGAACAACTTCAGCCACGTGGGCCTCATCCACAGCATGCTGCCCAAAGCCACTATCATCGACGTGCGCCGCCATCCGATGGACTCGTGCTTCAGCACCTACAAGCAGCACTTCGCCGAAGGCCAGTCCTTCAGTTACGACCTCGACGACTTGGGACGCTATTATCGATGCTACCTGAGCCTCATGGACCACTGGGACGCGGTGCTGCCGGGCCGGGTGCTGCATCTGCGATACGAAGAGTTGGTACGCGATCCGGAGGCGAACATCCGCCGGCTGTTGGGCCATTGCGGGCTGCCGTTCGAGTCCGCCTGTCTGGCGTTTCATGAGACCAAGCGGCCGGTCCGTACGGCCAGCGCCGAACAGGTACGCCAACCCTTGTACACCTCGGGAGTCGGCTATTGGAGGAACTTCCAATCAGAGCTCGAACCCCTGCGCCGCGCTCTCGGCGACTGCATGCAACGATTCGAGGATTGAACCCGGCGCGCCTGTGACCCTATTGAACGCTCGATCAGCTTGGTCGTGTTAAATCATTGACAGGCGTCGCCTTGCGAGACATGATCCGCGGCAGCGGCATGCGCCGGCGTGCCGTTGAGAATTCGGAAAAAAAGGGGATGACGAGATGCGCACAACTGCAGCGCGTTCCGTGGCCGAGCGCCCGAGCCGTAGACCGACCTCCATGCCGCACGGTTCTCGGTCGAAACTGGCTCTCGCCATCGCAGCCGCATTGTCGGGCGCAACGGCGATGCAGGCGGCGCCGGCTCTGGCGGCGGGCGCCAGTTCCGATACCACCCTCGAGGAAGTCATCGTCACCGCCCGAAAGCGTACCGAAAATCTGCAGGATGTTCCGCTCAGCATCGACGTTTACACGGCCAAAGACCTGCAGAACCTCTCGATCTCGCAATTCGAAGATTACGCCACTAAGACGCCGTCCATTTCCTTCGTCAGCGCCGGTCCCGGCACACAGACATTCGTCATGCGCGGCGTGTCGGACGGAAGCAACCCGAACTACTCGAACACCGCCACGACTGCCTTCCTGCTCGATGACATGTCGATGAATTACTACGGCACGACGCCCGACCTGCATTTCTACGATATCGAGCGTATCGAGGTGCTGAACGGTCCGCAGGGAACGACGTTCGGTGCCAGCGCCATGGCGGGCGCCCTACGCTTCATCACGAATAAGCCCGATGCGACGGCGTTCAGCGCCGGCGTGGACCTCGACGGCGGCAAGATACAGGGAGGCACTCACAACGGTACGATCGAGGGCTTCATCAACCTGCCCCTCATCGCAGATTGGACGGCGCTGCGGATCTCCGCCTTCAGCGACTACCACGGCGGGTTCATCAACAATCAGCTCACGACCCGCACGTGGGTCAATGGGTCGGTATCGAACAATTCGGCGTGGGCGGGCAAAAACTACAACACCGAGAAAGTCACGGGCGGCCGCATCGCACTGGCACAGAAAATTGCGGACGGCTGGAAGGCATCGGTGACCTATAGCTACCAGCGTCAACTCACCCACGGCGCGTGGGATGAGGACCCGACCATCGGCGGTGCCATGGATTATCTGGGCAACTTGGTGGACGGTCCCGCACGCCCCCTTCCGGCAAACACGGTGGTGCGCTTCGGGCCGGAGTTCAAGCAGTACTACACGAAGACTTTGGATTTCCATCTCGACGGCGATGTTGGCATCGGCGATCTGGTCTTTGCCAGCACCTACTGGGCGCAGGATGATCGCTGGGTCAACGAATATTCGGAATACATGCAGTATCTGAACCAATACGCCAATCCCCCGGATGCGTATTACAATGCGAGCACGCAACAGGCATACACCTGCCTGACCGACCCATTCAACGGGAGCGGTTTCAGCGGCTGCAAGGCGCCGATTCAGTATTACGATTACGACCAGCATATCGAGCGATGGTCCAACGAGTTGCGCCTGCAATCGAAGGAAGGCGGCCGTTTCCACTGGCTGGCAGGCCTCTACTGGGAAAAGACGCGCGAGCCGGTCACCAACATGTATCACATACCGGGCTTGCAGACCGCGGGCCAGCAATGGCAGGCGACTACCGCCTACTACTACGATCAGGGGGCGCTGCCGCCGTCGCCTGACGATTGGTACAGCTACGTATCGCGCTACGACTATCTGCAAACGACGGAGTTTGCCAACGTCGTCTTCGACATTACGCCCAAGCTCCATGTCGAGGCAGGTACCGTCCATTTTCGCTCCACCTTTTCTACTTCGACCTATGGTGGATTTTGGTACCAGCCGCAGTACAACAGTGTCTACGGCGGCTCGTCCCACAAGTGGAACAGCAAGGTAGGCATCAGCTACAAGGCCTTGGACAGTCTGCTCGTGTATGCCGATGCAGCCCAAGGGTTCAGAGATGGCGGTGTCAACGGGGGCATACCCGCGGGCTGCACTGCGAACGGCGTCCCGGCACAATTCACACCGGACACTTTGACCAATTACGAGATCGGGTGGAAGTCCACCATGCTCGACAATCATTTTCTGTGGAACGGCGCCATTTACTACATGCCGTGGAAGAATCTCCAGAACTTGGTTTTCGATCCCAATATTTGCCCTTCGAGCAGTTTCAACGCCAATGTCGGGGATGCCAGGGTCTATGGCATGGAAACCAACGTCAAGTACCAAGCGGGTTCGGGCTTGAGCTTGGAGTTCTCGGCCAGCTACAACGATGCGCGCATGACGAGCAATAATTATACCGGCAGTCTTGCGGTCACGCCCGGCGAGCGGCTACCGTACGATCCGTATTTCAGCTTCAGCAGCAACGTCCGCTACGAAAGGCCTCTCGTGGATAGCCTGAAGGGATACGTACAATTCGACATCGCGCACAAGGGCGACATGTGGAATACCTTGCAAACGTCCGGGAGCAACGGTCTGCCGCGTGTTCTGCAGCCCGGCTATTCGACCATGAATCTGCGCCTCGGCCTGAACCAAACCGACTCCCGTTGGCTGGGCGAGTTCTACGTCACCAACCTGGCGAACAAGAACGCGGTCATATACACCAACGAGGGCAACTTCGACTTACGCCAGACGAGGAACGAGCCGCGGGTGTTTGGTGCGCGGGTGAGCTACCGCTGGGGCAAGTCCAAGGGCGGCGGTGGAGAGTAATTCTCGCCCTTCACGAGCGAGCGAACACATTGATCAAGATTGCCGCGAGCTTATTGCTGTGGTTCTGTGCGGCTCAAGCCATGGCCGGACAGGCGACCGCAGTGCGCCGAACGCTGACCCCGGACGATTTTTACCGCATTCAGGACTTGAGCGACCCCCAGGTCTCGCCCGACGGTCAATGGGTCGCCTATGTCGTGACCACCAACGACCGCGAAGCCGACGAGGCGCGCGGCGCGATCTGGATGGTGAGCTGGGACGGCGGCCAGCGGCTGGCGCTGACGGCCGCGGCGGAGGGGATCGGCAAACCCAGGTGGAGTCCGGACGGACGCTATCTCGCGTTCCTGTCCGCGCCTTCCGGCTCCGATAAGCCGCAGATCATGCTGTTGGACCGCCGCGGCGGCGACGCCCGTCCGCTGACCAGTGTCAGCGGCGACATCGGCGAGTACGCCTGGTCGCCGGATGGCAAACGCCTCGCTTTCACCATGAGGCAGAATGACGCGGGGTCGGCGCCAAAACCCATTGTGATCGACGCGCTGCATTTCAAACAGGATGAAGACGGATATCTAGCCGCCGACCGCGGGCGACACGTGTACCTGATCGATGTCGAGGGCAAGCGCAGCGAGCAGCTCACCACCGACCCGAGTTTCAATGAAGATCTGCCGGCCTGGTCTCCCGACGGGCGGCGCATCGCCTTTATCCGGACTCATGAACAAGGCGCCGATCAGGATGGGCGGGAGGACATCGCCGTGGCCTACCCTAAGGCGGGCGCCGTACCGCGCACCATCGTGCGTCCCTTCGCGCCGAACACGCAGAAGCTCGCCTGGAGTCCGGACGGGACACTGATTGCGTATCTGCAAGGCCTCGAGCCCAAGTTCAACGCGTATATGCAGGACCGCCTCGCGGTGGTCCCGGCCGGCGGTGGCGCGCCACGCCCGCTGAGCGACAAGCTCGATCGCGCAGTGATGTCCTTCGCCTTCGCCGACTCGGCGTCGATCATCGTCTCGGTGGAAGACGACGGCAGGATATACCCGGCGCGCGTCGATCTGCGGGGCGGTGCGATCACCCGCGAGGCCGCTGCGGGATCGTTCGTCGTCTCTGCACTGTCCTCGGCCGCGGGCCATACGGCGCTGCTCGAGTCCAACGACGGCGCGCTCGCCGAAGTCTATGCACTCGAGGCCGGGCAGCTGCGCAAGCTCACAGCGCACAACGACGCACTTCTATCGGAGTTGCAGTTGGGCGCCGTCGAGGACATCCGATTCAAGAGCAAGGATGGCGCCGAGATTCACGGGCTCATGGTCAAGCCGCCGTCCTTTGTCCCGGGCCGGAGGTATCCGACGGTGCTATGGATCCACGGCGGGCCCAACGGTCAGGATGAACACTCCTTGGTTCTGGACGGCTATCAATTCGAGCCCCAGATGTTTGCGGCCAAGGGTTTCGTCGTCCTGCGCGTCAACTATCGCGGCGGCAGCGGCCGTGGCGGTGCTTTCGCGAAGGCCATATTCGCGGATTGGGGCCACAAGGAGGTCGAGGATCTCTTGGCGGGCGTCGACCACCTGGCTGCGAAGGGGATCGCTGACGCGGACCGGCTCGCAGTCGGTGGATGGAGCTACGGCGGCATACTGACCGATTACACCATTGCGACCGATCGGCGCTTCAAGGCAGCCATCAGCGGTGCCGGCAGCGCCAATCAGCTCGCGACCTACGGCAGCGACGAATACGTTCTTCAATACAACAATGAACTGGGCCCGCCGTGGAGCAATACGGCGCTGTGGCTCAAGGTGTCGTATCCATTCTTCCATGCGGACCGAATCCGCACGCCCACGCTCTTCTTGGGCGGAGACAAGGACTTCAATGTTCCGATCATCGGCGGCGAGCAGATGTATCAGTCGCTGCGGACATTGGGTATACCGGCGCAGCTGGTCGTTTACCCTGGTCAGCACCACGTCTTCACGCGGCCGAGCTTCGTGAAGGATCTTGCCGAGCGCATGTCGGCCTGGCTCGACCGCTACCTGCCGCCGGCACCATAGACCGGCGATATCACCTGCCGGGGCGCGAACCGCCGCGTGACTGAACGAACCCGAAGGCAAATTCGACTGCGGCTTCCACCGCGGCGTCGTTTTTGGCGGATTCTTCGTCGCTCATGTAGTAACGCATGTCCACCGTGTGACGGATGTAGCGCGGCGGCAAGTGATTGAGAGCCACACAGGCCACGTCGGCGAGCAGCTCGGGATCGTCTACCAACCGGGGATACCGAACCGCGCAGTCGATCACCGAGCGAAACACCGATTCTTCGTTGTAGTTATGGACCGATTCGAATTGATCGTTCATGGCTCTCTCTCTCTCTCAGCATCGGCGTTCGATACCTTGCGCCCCTTGCATTATATCCTCGGCTCGGCTGTTCGAGTCCGGTCTCCCGGCGGGCGTCGTATATTTCTTAAAAAGCGTCGCTTCGGGGCACTGGTTTGCAACCGAATATTGGTATCGTATGATCGTCTCAAAATCAGGATCCCATCATGACTGCGCGCGACACCATGTTGAGCCGATTGCGGGGACGCAATCTCGAAACCGCCCTCGAAAGAGATTTCTACTGCAGCCCGGAGGATTACCAAGTCGATCTGGAGATGATCTGGTACCGCGATTGGCTGTTCGTGGGGCACGACTGCGAAGTGCTGAATCCCGGCAACTACCTGACCGTGCAGATCGGCGAATATCCCGTAGTGGTCCTGCGCGATCGCGACGGCGGTTTACGCGCCTTCCACAATACTTGCCGGCATCGTGGTTCACGAATTTGTTCGGCCGAGCATGGGACCTCCCCGCGTTTGGTATGTCCCTATCATCAGTGGACCTACGCGCTCGACGGGCGCTTGATCGCGGCGCGCGACATGGGCGATGAGTTCGACAAATCGCAGCACGGTCTGAAGCCGGTTCACTGCGCGAGCGTGGGCGGCTACATCTGGGTCTGCTTAGGCTTGGTGGCGCCGGACTTCGAGCCCATTCGAAAGCACATCGAACCGTACTTTCTGCCGCACAAGCTGCATCAG
>Ga0209488_10001195_pt1 | contig 22230 bp, 20 predicted proteins | sample Rivendell_Oct201_8_FD_188349 | JGI IMG/M metagenome (GOLD analysis project Ga0209488, IMG submission 188349) | Vadose zone soil microbial communities from the Eel River Critical Zone Observatory, Northern California, USA -... | ecosystem: Environmental > Terrestrial > Soil > Vadose zone >...
CGGAAGATCTCGCCCTCGGCGCCGACTTTGTTCACGCCGGCGGCGCCGACCGACAGGTTCTGCGGGCTGATCATCTTGCCCATCACTCCACCGGACGAGTTGGTGCCGGCAGTCAGGATCGGGCTCATGCCCAGCTGCTGTGCGGTCTGAGCCTGCAGCGGACCGAACAGCGTATTCGACGAGGTGTCGCTACCCGTCAAGAAGACGCCGAGCCAGCCGAGGAACGCCGCTACGAACGGGAAGATGAACCCGGTCTTGGACAGCGCGATCGCCATGCTGGACGTCATCCCCGAGTAATTCATCAGCTGCGCGATGGCGAGGATCAGCGCGATGGTCGCGATCGGCTTGGCCAGCTGGCGCACGGTCTGGCCGTAGACCGTGAAGAAGTTCACGCGCCTACCGAGGACTCGCATGATGAGAAAGGCGATGATCCCGGCGTACAAGACGAGTGATCCGGCCGCGGCCAGGAAGTTCCAGTCGAACGTCAAGGGGTAAGGGGTTGATGTCGAAACAATCGGCTTCTCACGATTGATCAAGGAGACAGGCTGTCCCTTCTTGATCTCGTAGGTACCGGGCCATAGGAAGTTCCAGTCCGGGAACTTGAATGCTTGCCGGTCCTTTGCCGGGTCCGGTCCATACCAGGGCTGAGGGCAGAGCTTGAAGGCGGGCGTTCCGCACTTGAGGTCGGCTGTGATGTTGGCCGGCGCGGCGAGCGCTGTCTTTGGATCGCCGACGGGATGGCCGGAGAAGAAAGGCAGGTTGCCCATCTGTCCGACGAGGATGACAACGACAAGGACGACATACATGGCGAAAGCGCGCCAGACCCTACCGGGAGGATCGACTCCCTCACTTACAGCTCCGCCGGAGGCCGCAGCGGCGGCGGGTAGATCCGCTTCTCGTGCCGCTCCCATGACCCGCCGCGGGCTGGCGACTGTGGACTCGTGGGCAAACTGCCAGACCTGTGCCGGCCGCCAATAGCGGAGCAGCACAGCAAGACATCCCATGGAGACGAGCGCGGCAAGAATGTCCGTGAGCTCGGGACCGACGAAGTTCGAGACAAGGAACTGCACGATCGCAAAGGAGATTCCGGTCACCAGCACGGCCGGTAGGATTTCGCGCATCCGCTTCCATCCGGCCAGCACGACGATCAGGTAAGCGGGGATCAAAATCGAGAACAACGGCAGCTGGCGCCCGACCATCGACGACAGGGCCAGCGTGGTCTGGGTCACGTCCTTGTGCAGGATCGGGGCGACAAGACCGCCGAGCGTCACGATCGGGATGCCGATCGATCCGAACGCAACAGGCGCCGTGTTGGCCAGGAGCGCCAGGACGGCCGCGGTCACAGGCTCGAAGCCGAGACTGGCGAGGATGGAGGCTGTGATCGCCACCGGCGCCCCAAAGCCCGCGATCCCTTCGAGCAGGGCACCGAAGCTGAACGCGATCAAGAGGGTCTGGAGCCGGCGGTCGGTGGTCAAGCGTGTCAGGGAGCGCTTGATGACGTCGAAGTCGCCGCTCGCGACAGTCAGGTTATGGAAGAAGACGGCGTTGAGAACGATCCAGCTGATGGGCCAGAGGCCGAATGCCATGCCTTCGGTCGCCGTGCCGACCGTGATGCCGAAGGGCATACCCCAGACGATCCAGGCGAGCAATGCTGCGGTGAGCATCGCCGCCAGCGCGCACATCCAGGCCGGCAGGCGAAGGATGGCGAGCATGACGAAGAGGACGTAGAGCGGAAGCCCGGCGACCAGTGCCGACAGCAGGATGCTGTCGAGCACCGGCTGATATTGCTGGTGAAAGGTAAGGAGTATCCCCATCGTCCCCCCCAGTTCGACAAGGCCGCCGTCGCGGACTCAATTCAAGCTCAAACGATCTCCTTTTGCAAGGACCTGCGCCCCTCCCAGGCGGTCGCCACGATGCTGAGTATCCAGACGAGTAAGGCGAGTCCGAGCAAGACCCACTCCGGTCCGCGAGGCAGCGCAGGGGGCACGTTCCCCGTGCGACCGAATTCGGCGAACTGGGCCGGGTCCGGTGAGTCGGTGGAGGCAAAGTAAAGCGCTGCCGAAAAGAGCGCCGTCCACACCAGGCCCCGGGTCCACCGGCCGAGCCGCATGAGACCAAAGCCGGGAAGCGCGGTTAGGATCCACAGCTCAGAGCCGACTGGGGTGTTGCGGTCTTCGAGCTCCTTGACCACGAGCGTGGCGGTGACCAGCAGGCCGATCGCGGCGGCGTACCAGCCCGGACCGATCAGGTCCGTGCCAACGAATGGGAAGCCGAGCCGCGCGAAGCTCGGGGTGGTGACGACCCACATCGCCCAGCCGAACCAGGCGATGAGCACGAGCTCGACCACAGCCAGCGCCACAACCGCCGCACGGGCTTCGGCGAAGAGCGCGATGAAGAGGGCGACGGCGGCCAGCCAGCAGGCCGGTGTTTGAAACCCGAACGTCTCCTGAAGATGAGCCGGGGGAACGCTGATCCACCAGGGCGACGCGACCGAAGCGATGACGCTTACGGCGACGACGGAGTCGAGGACAGACGCGTTCCTCGATCGGAAACCTGGCCGACCCTGGAGACGCATCTACCAGCTGCCCCCGCCGCCACCTCCACCGCCACCCCCCGAGGACCCACCTCCGCCGAACCCGCTCGAGCTGCCTGAGCTCGGTGGCGTGTACGTGATCGCGCTCGAGATGGTGTCGTTCATCGACTGCAGGCTGTTCGCAAGCAAGGCGGCCTGAAATGGCGCATTGCCGGCATACCAGCTGCTGCTCGCGCTGGTGTCGATCCCTTCGAAGGCCTTCGCCCACTGCGTGACGCAGCCGAACACGATTGCATAGGGAAGGAGTTGGGTGAAGATCTGAGCTTTCTCCGCGAACTGCTGCCTGTATTTCTCGGCCGTTGTCATGTAGAGACGGAACCCAAGGGTTCGCTGCAAGAGCTCGCGGCCGCTCGCGGTGCGCTGCGGCATGTAGCGGACAAAGATGCTGAGGACGATTCCCGTGAGTAAGATCGCGACGCCGATGAGTCCCCAACCGAACTTCAGACCCAGCACCGCGGTGGCCGCTATGCCGGCCATGACCAGCCCCACCCCGAGGCATCCCCATGTCGTGCGCGAAGTGTCGGGCCTGGTCGTGAACAGCTTCCTGTCGACGGCGTCGCTGTAGATCTGGCCCTCGGCCTTTCGAAGCGTCGGGGCAAACGTTCCTTTGAGCTCCGAGAGCTTGATCTGAGGGCCTGTGGCAAACAGGCCATCGAGAAGAGTTTTCTCGTACGGCAGGAGGGCCGCCAAGTCGCCGCCCGCCTTCGAGGTCAACGTCCAGTCCTTCTGCTTTGGGACCTCCGCAATGGTCAGGAATCCGCGCACCGCGAGGTCGACGATGGTGGCGGTCACGTCCTTGGTGTCTGCGCTCTCGTCGAGGATCAGGCCAAGCTCAGCGGGCTTCATTTTCTGCGGGGCATCGAACTCGACCACCAGCGGGTCGTGGTGAAAGAGAGGGTTGATCCGGTCACGCGGATCGTTGGTCAGGTAGTACTGCGTCAGATAGGACCGGTCGCGTCCGTGGATCCACCAGTTGCGCACGACGAGACCGATACCGCCGATCGCGATCAAAAGGCTCAGGCCGGCGGTCAGTGCGTTGATGTCGAAGGCATCCTTCGGAAACTGGCGATTGCGAGCCTCGAGCAGGGGCGGCGGCACGTCGACGACGCCCTGGTTGAGCGCGGTCACAACAGACATCTGCTCGCCCGATCCCAGCTGTCGTGTCGAGCTGAAGGTCACCGCCTGTGCGCTGCTCGTGAATGTGCAGCCCTGCCGCGAGCCGGTCGGGCCTTCGTAGCAAATCGCCTTCTGGAAGGCGCGCGCAGGCAGGTTCACGGTGGCCGTGACAGATCGTTTTGCCACCGGCCACAGGGCTCCGTCGACGTTCCAGAAAAGCTCGTCATGGTCGGCGAAGGAGTTCATCGTCCCCTGCACGATGTAGCTGATGACGTAGCGCTGCGCTCCTGACACGGTGCGGGCGGGATCGCCGATCTTGATCACCTGGTTGTCGTGATCGATGGAGTCGGTGTGGATCAGCGCCTTTGAGCCATCGGTAACCGACTTGACATCGAGTAGGTAGTAGCGGTCTCTGCTGTCGTCATAGCGATATCGAAGCGGGATCGTGCGAAAGATGCCGTGCTTTTGAAGAGGGCCGAAATCCACCCGAATGTCTTCTATGACAGTGAGGGTCGAATCGGTCGCGACCGTGATGTCTGAGTGAAAGGACGTGATCACCCAGCCTTCGTCGGCTTGGACGTTCGAAGCGGACACCGAGATGGCCCAACCCGCGGCGAGCACGGCCATGCAGGTGCGGCGCGCGAAGGCAGTCATCGAGCCCCGTATTTTGACTGCTTCTAACCCATGCACCTTGGACGTCAGTTGTTATGGATTCTGTTACGTCGCTCTCCGCAACGTATACCCTCTTGGCAACCTTGCTCGTAGCTTCCGCGGACCCGGTCATCAAGAACGAGCCGGACTACACCACCCTCAAGCGCCGAATCCAGGACGCCGGCCTGCTCGAAAAGCGCCCTGCCTACTACGTTCTGAGCATCACCACCAACCTGGTTGTCTGGACCTTCTTCCTGGTCTTGGTCTTTACCGTGGGAGCGGTCTGGGCCCAGGCGCTCGCCGCGGTCGCCCTCGGCATCGTCTCGGTTCAGCTCGGATTCCAGCTTCACGACTCGGGCCACCGCCAGATGTTCACGTCGCCCGGCAAGAACGCGTTCGTAGGCCTCTTGACCGCGAACCTGCTGCTCGGGGTCAGCTACGGCTGGTGGGTGCAAAAGCACAACCGGCACCATGGCAACCCCAACGACGTCGACCTCGACCCCGACATCAAGGTGGGAGCCATCGCATACAACGATGAGCAGGCCCAGGCGCGGCGCGGCATGGGCAGGCTGGCCGCCATGTACCAGGCCTATCTCTTCTTTCCACTGACGACGTTTCTGGCCTGGAGCATGCACGCGGCCGGCTTCGAGTACCTCGTCAAAGAGCGCTCACGCTACCGGCGGCTGGAGTTTGCCCTCCTCGCCGTCCACGCTGTCCTCTATCTCGGCGCGATGCTGTACTTCCTGGGTCCGTGGTCCGCGCTGATGGTGATCCTGATTCAAAAGGGCATCGGCGGCGCGTACATGGCCGCCGTGTTCGCTCCCAACCACAAGGGCATGCCCCAGACCGACAGCCAGAGCCGCATGGATTTCGTTCGCACCCAGGTGCTGACCGCACGCAACGTGGTCGGCCATCCCCTGACCGACCTCTGGTATGGCTCTCTCAACTACCAGATCGAGCATCACCTGTTTCCCGGCATGCCGCGGCTGAACATGAGGCGTGCGCAGCCGATCATCAAGCAGTTTTGCCGCGAGAAAGGCATCGACTACCACGAAACCTCATTCCTGGAGTCGTACCGGGAGCTGCTCGTCTTCCTGAACGAGATCGGCGCGCCGCTTAGAGCCGAGCGCGCGAGGGCGTAGGTTTAGCCGGCTTTCTTCTCGGGCACGTCCTCTCCGTATAGTGCCTGCTGCCATCCAATGAGCCCGACCAACCTCCGGCATGACATCCGCAACGTCGCGATCATCGCGCACGTCGACCATGGGAAGACGACGCTCGTCGACGCCCTCCTGAAGCAGAGCCACACCTTTCGCGACAACCAGGATGTGGGCACGCTGATCATGGACAGCAACGACCTCGAGCGCGAGAAGGGCATCACGATCCTGGCCAAGAACACCTCGGTCCGGCATGAGGGCGTGACGATCAACATCATCGACACGCCCGGTCACGCGGACTTCGGTGGCGAGGTGGAGCGCGTCCTCAACATGGCGGACGGCTGTTTGCTGCTGGTTGACGCCGCAGAGGGGCCGATGCCTCAGACACGGTTCGTCTTGCGCAAGGCGTTCGAGGTCGGGCTGCGCATCATCGTCGTGATCAACAAGGTTGACCGCAAGAACGCCGATCCGGAGCAGGCGCTGCATCGCGTGCACGACCTCTTCCTCGAGCTGGCCGAGGACGCCGACCAGCTGGAGGCCCCGGTCGTGTATTCGGTGGCAAAGGAAGGTCGGGCGGGACTCAAGGCCGACGATCTCGCAGCCGACCTCGAGCCGCTGTTCAAGACGATCATCGACACGATTCCTGCCCCGATTGCGGAACAGGGCGGGTTCCAGATGCTTGTCGCCAACCGCGCTTACGACGACTACACGGGGACGATGGCGATCGGCCGCATCACGCGAGGCAGCGTCGCTCCGGGCGACTCGGTCGCGGTGCTGAACGCTGCCGGCGAGGCGCGGCGTGCGCGTGTCGTGCAGGTCTTGATGTACAGAGGGCTGGACCGTGTCCAGGTGCCGAACGCAAGCGCGGGCGACATCGTCCTCCTGACGGGCTTGGAAGAGATCGCCATCGGCGACACTCTCGCCGATCCCGAGGCGCCCGACGCATTGCCCAGGATCGCCATCGACGAGCCGACTGTGCGGATGACCTTCGGCGTGAACACGTCACCGTTCACCGGCCTGGAAGGAAAGTTCTCAACGACGCGGCAGCTGCGGGCGCGTTTGTACAAAGAGCTCGACACCAACCTCGGCCTTCACGTCGAGGACACGGATGCCGCCGAGCAGTTCCTCGTCAGCGGACGCGGTGAGCTGCACCTTGCCGTGCTCATCGAGACCATGCGTCGCGAAGGTTTCGAGTTCGAGGTGTCGCGTCCCGAAGCCATCGTGAAGAAGATCAACGGCCAGCGCATGGAGCCCGTTGAGCACCTGACCGTCGACGTCCGCGAGGAAAACCTCGGCGCTGTCACCGAAGCGCTCGGGAAGCGTCGCGGCGAGATGCTCGAGATCACCTACGACCGCAAAGGCGGTGTGCGGCTCGAGTACCTCATACCCACCCGCGGGCTGATCGGCTTTCGCAACACGTTTCTCACCCTGACCGCCGGGACCGGCCTGATGGGCTCGATCGGCATGGGCTACCGGCCGTTTCTCGGAGATTTCCGCGAGCAGCGCAACGGTGCGTTGACTGCGTCCTCTCCCGGCAAATCACTGGCCTTCGGCCTGGCGGGCGCGCAGGAGCGGGGGACCACCTTCATCGAGCCGGGCGAAGAGGTTTACGAGGGGATGATCGTCGGCATCCAGAAGCGGCCGGGTGACATCCGCGTCAATGTCTGCCGGGAGAAGAAGCAGTCGAACATTCGCTCGTCCACTTCAGACATCTCCGTGAGGCTCACCCCCGCTTCGAGATTGAGCCTCGAACAGTCGCTCGATTTCCTCGGAGATGACGAGCTTTTGGAGGTTACTCCGAAGCACCTGCGGCTTCGAAAGCGGCACCTGACCGAGGTCGACCAATCGAGGGCCCGAAGGCTCACGGAGACCTCCTCGATTAGGACCTGACGATCTGGGGTATACTCAAGTCAGCCCGTATAGTACGGGCGCTCACCGCAGGTCTCTTGTTTTCTCGAACAGGCCTCGCCGAGTTGAGTAGCCTAAGTTCGAGAGATATAGGAGATGGAAATGCCTACAGGCACCATCAAGAAACTGGTCGCGGACCGTGGCTTCGGCTTTATCGCAGCCGAAGACGGTAAGGAATTCTTCTTCCACCGGAGTGGCACCGAAGGTGACTTCGACAGCCTCCAGGGTGGCGAGAAGGTCTCGTTCGAGGTCGAGGCGAGCCCCAAGGGCCCGCGCGCCAAGAGCGTCCGCACTCTTTAATTAGAGAAACCGACGAAGAGCCCCGGACCTCGGTCCGGGGCTTTTTTTATGCTCGTTTTCCACGCGGGAGCCGGCACTCGGGCATCCCGAGTTGCAGCTCAGCCCCCCAAGTAGGCCCGCCGCACCGCGGGGTTGTGCAGCAGCTCATCACCGGTTCCGCTCAAGCGAATCTGTCCCGTCTCCAGCACGTAGGCACGGTCTGCGATCTCCAGCGCACGCAACGCGTTCTGCTCGACCAACAGGATCGTCGTCCCCTCACCATGGATTTCCGCGATCGTGGAGAACACCTCGTCCACCATCTGCGGGGCGAGGCCGAGAGAAGGCTCGTCCAGCAGCAGCAATCGAGGTTTGGCAAGCAAACCTCGCGCGATCGCGAGCATCTGCTGCTCACCTCCTGAAAGCGTGCCGGCACGAAGCGCGCGTCGCTCCCCCAGAATCGGAAAGCGCTTCATCACTGCCTCGATCTCTTTCGCCACCGTTCCATTCCGGCGGCCCCACGTCGCAAGCGCCAGGTTCTCGAGCACGGTCTGGCGCGCCAGGATCTCGCGGCCTTCGGGTACCTGGACAAGGCCGTGCCGGACGATCCGCGACGGGTTGGCGACCGTCAAGTCCAGTCCGTCAAAGACCGCTGATCCCGAGTCGGGCCGGATGAGGCCCGAGAGCGCGTTCAAAATGGTCGACTTCCCGGCGCCGTTGGCCCCGATCAACGCAACCACCTCACCCGCCCCAACCCGCAGTGACGCCCCGCGAACCGCGGTGATCGCGCCGTAGCTGACCGTGAGGTCGCGCACATCGAGAACAGCCTTCTCGGGCTCGGTCGCCCGGCGTCTATCGGAAGCCTCGATGACCGGCTCAACTTCCGCCACCGCGGTCGCCCCTGGCGCACTCGTCACGACTTTGTCGCCGCCCGTTCCCAGGTATGCCTTGATCACACCGGCGTCGGTGGACACCTCATCGGGTGTGCCTTCTGCGATTTTCCGACCGAAGTCGAGCACCGCGACCCGCTGGCACACCCCCATGACCAGGCGCATGTCGTGGTCGATCAGCAGGATCGTGAGCCCGTCCTTGTTGAGCCGTTCGATCAGCTCGCGCATGCGCTGCTTTTCCGACGGGTTCATGCCGGCGGCGGGCTCGTCCAGGATCAAGAGCCTTGGGCGGGGTGCAAGCGCGCGGGCGATCTCGAGCCGCCGCTGGTCACCGTACGGCAGAGTGCCGGCCGCCCGCTTGCCGACATCCTCGGCGGACAGCCCCACCGTCTCCATCAGCCGGTTTGCCTCCTCGACGCGACCTTTGTGGTCCCGACGGAACATCGGCAGCGTGGCGAGCTGCGCGAGCGTGTCGTCGCGGCGCCGTGTGTGCATGCCGACAAGCACGTTTTCATTTGCCGTCAAGTCTTTGAACAGCCGGATGTTCTGAAACGTGCGCGAGATGCCGATGGAGGCAATGCGGTAGGGGCGCAGCCCGGTGATCTCGTCCTTCTGGAGCCAGGCCTTGCCCGACTGATAAGGGACGTAGCCGGTGATCACGTTGACCAGCGTCGTCTTGCCGGCGCCATTCGGCCCGATCAGACCCTGGATGGACCCCTCGTCCACCTCAAGCGAGACCTGGTCGACGGCGTGCACGCCGCCGAAATGCCGCTGGACTTTATCCAGGCGAAGCAGCACTTGGTCCTGCCCGACGCGGCCACCATGAGGGCCGGATGATGGCGAGCCCTCCGCGACCGACGATGCCTTGCGGCCTGAAGATGATCACAGCGATCAAGAACACACCGGTGACGATGTTGATGTAGATCCCCTGAGCCTGGAAGATCCACGGCAGCAATGTGATGATGAGCGCGCCGACCACCGGCCCAAGCACGTAGCCGCTTCCACCGAGCACCGCAAACGTCAGGATCTGCACCGCGCGCGCCACGCCGTACTGCGCATCACCGGGATCAACGAAGAAGTTCAGATGTGCTTCGAGAGCGCCGGCGAACCCGGCGAGGATCGCGCTCAGCACAAACGCGATCATCTTGTAGCGCGCAACATCGATCCCCTGGCTCAACGCCGCAAGCTCGTCCTGCCTGATCGCAGCCCATGCCGCGCCGAGGCGACCTTTGGTGAGCCGCCAAACCACGAAGAGCACGCCTACGAGCGAGACGAGAACCAGGTAGATGCCACCCAGCGGGTCAGCGCTCAGGTTTTTCAGACCGAGGCCTTCGCCCGTGATGGGCACATTGAGAATGACGCCAAGGCGAAGTGCTTCGATGAATCCGATCGTCGCGATGGCCAGGAAGACTCCACGCAGGCGCAGCACCGGCAACCCGACGAGCAAACCGAGGACGCCCGCGAGGAACACCCCCGTGGCGATGTTCAACGCGAGCGGCGTATGCCAGTACTGGTCCATCAGGACCGATGTGTAAGCGCCGATCGCCATGAATCCGGGCGCGGCTAGGGAGAGCTGGCCCGAGTACAGGACGATGAACATCGAGGCCGCGAGGATGCTGTTGATGCCGATCTGCGCGATCAGGAGCGTGTGTGAGTTCCAGAAGCCGACGGGATCGCTGAAGAGCTGGATGAAGAAATCCAAGGTTTAGATTTTTTCCCGCAGCTGCGCGCCAAACAAGCCCTGCGGGCGCAGCACCAGCATCAAGAAAAGCGCCGCGAACGCCACGCCGCCTCGAGCGCCACTTCCCAGGGCAACCACCGCCAGCACCTCGATCAGGCCGAGCAGATAGCCGCCGACGACCGCGCCGGGTATCGAACCCATGCCGCCCAACACAATGACGGCCAGGCCGCGGACCTCGACGTTGTCGCGGCCGATGTACGGACTGATGTCGCCGAGCGCAACTCCGAAAAGGATCCCGGCCACGCCTCCGAGTGCGGACGAGATGACGACCGTGAGCGAGATCATCCGGTCGACGTCGAGTCCCATCAGTCGCGCCGCTCGTGGGTTTTCGGCCACCGCTCGCAGCGCGCGGCCCACCTGCGTGTAACGGATGACGTAACCCAGAGCCAGCATCAGCGCAACCGAGATCGGGATGACGGCGACCTTGCTCGCCTCCAATGTGAGATCCCCGATGTGCCAGGTCGGATTGGGAATCGTGCCGGCGGGAAAAGCCACTGAGTTCGCGCCGTCAACCCAGAGCCAGCCAAACAGCGATCCTTTCTGGCCCTGTTCGATCACCGCCACGATGATCAGCGCCAACCCGACGGTCGAGATCAGCGCCGCGATCGGAGGGGCACGTCTTCTTCGCAACGGGCGCAGGCAGACGTGCTCGATGACGAGGCCCAGGACGGCCGATGCAGCGATGCCCACGATGCAGGCAACCCAAAACGCCTGGCCGTGGTTGATCACCAGCGAGTAGGTGATCGCCGCCCCGAACATGAAGACCGCGCTGTGAGCAAGGTTCAGGATGTCGAGCACGCCGAACACAAGCGTGTAGCCCACGGCGAACAGCGCGTAGATGGAGCCGATGAAGACCGCGTTGAGGATCTGCTGGTCCATCGTCGCCCGGTTACTGAGGACTGGGGAGGCGACGACCTCCCCAGCCGTCAGCTCTGCTTGATCTCGTGGACGAGAGTGAAGCCGCCAGCCCCGTCCATCGCGATCACCCAGACCGTCTGCTTGACGTCGTGGGTCGACGTGAACTGGAACGGCCCGAGCGGAGTCTGGATGTTGACGGACTCCATCGCGGTCCGGAGCTTGTCGCGATCCCCGGCCAGATCCGAGAAAGTGAGGTTGGCCCGCTTGGCGGCGTCGGCGAGGATCTTGATCGCCGTGTAGCCCTGCGCGGAGAACTGATCGGGATCTTTGCTGTACTCCGCCTTGTACGCGTCGACGAAATCCTTGTTTGAGGCAAACGTGTTGCCGAGGTACCACGCGCTCGCGCTGCGAGCGCCCTTACCCGCCCCGGCCGCCTGGGCGGAGACCGTCGCGGTGTTGAACCCGTTGCCGCCGAGGAACTGACCCTGCCAGCCTTGCTTGCGGGCCTCGGTCATGATCTTGGCCGGGATGCCGCCGAGCGAGGTGATAAAGATCACATCGGGCTTGGCTTGCACCGCCTGGGTCACGTACGGCGAGAGGTCCGCCTCCGCCTTGTTGAACTTGATGGTCTTGAGCAGGTTGACGTTGTACTGGGCCACGGTGTTCTGGACGATCGTGCCGCCGTCACTCGAGAACTTGTCGTCCTGCGCTACGAGCAGCACACCTGTTTTTGGCTGCTTGTCCTCGGCGTAGGACTTGATGTTGGTGGGGATGGCAGTCTCCTCGCCGAGGCTGTCACGGAAGACGTACTTGCAGGGCGTCGTGGCCGGGAAGTTGCAGTCAGGGACGATGTGGATGCCGGTGGTGCTCACCGCGAGGATCGGGGTCTTCAGGCTCTCGGCCAGCGGGTGAACCGCGACCGCCGAGTTCGAAAGGGTGGGGCCGAGCAGGGCCAGGTCCTGCTCCTGCTGGATGAGCTTTTGCGCCACCTGGGCCGACTGCGCCTTGTCCGAGGCATCGTCGTTGATGGTCAGGGCGATCTGCGCGCCATTGACGCCTCCGGAGGCGTTGATCTGCTTCACCGCGAGGTTGGCGCCGTCACGGCTCTGAGGGCCGTACACTCCCCCGGCTCCCGTGATTGAGAGGATGGCACCAAGCTTGATGGTCTTGCCGGAGTAGCTGTTGGTGTTCGAGCCGCCGCCCCCGGTTGAGCCGCACGCCGCGACCACCAGTGCCGCCGCCAGCCACGAAACGAGATGCAACCGCTTCATTTTCAGCGTCCCCCCCGAATTCGCTTGTGAGTGGTGCTTAACGTACCAAACCTGACTCCGCGCCTACGCCTGCAAGCGCTTGACCAGCCGGGGAACGTTGAGCTTGGGATGCGGGTACTGAGGGTCCATCTCGTCGAGAACCTCGATCAGCAGCCGGGAGATGGCCCAGTTCCGGTAGTCCTTGTCGTTCGCGGGGACCACGTACCACGGTGCCCATGGGGTGGAGCACTGCGTGACGGCGATGCTGTAGGCGCTCTGGTAGTCGTCCCAGTAAGCACGCTCATCGATGTCGGTTTCGTGGAACTTCCAGTGCTTGTCCGGATCGCGCAGGCGGTCGAGGAGCCGGCGGCGCTGCTCGTCGTAGGAGATGTGAAGGCAGATCTTGACGATCTTTGTGCCGCGCTTGACCACCTCCTTCTCAAATGCGTTGATGATCCCGTAGCGGCGCTCAATGACCGGGGGCTTGGCCAGGTCATGAACTCGGGCGATGATCACGTCCTCATAGTGCGATCGGTTGAAGATGCCGATCTGACCCTCCTCCGGCAGCCGTTTGCGAATGCGCCAGAGGAAACCATGACGGCGCTCTTCAGGCGTCGGCTGTTTGAACGTCGAGATCAAAACCCCCTGTGGATTCATGCCGCCGATCACATGCGTGATCGTGCCGTCCTTGCCACTGGTGTCCATGCCCTGCAGCACGATCAAGAGCGATCGCTTGTGCTCGGCAAAGAGCCTCTCCTGGAGGTTGAAGAGCTTCGCTCGATGCTTCTTGAGGTCGCGGGAAAGACGCTTGCTGCTCTTGAGCCCAGGCGTCGAGTCGGGGTCCACGTCGGCCATCCGGAAGCGGCCATCCTGCGGACGCCCCTGCAGCATTTCAGTGATTCGCTGCTTGGCCACTTTCCCGAGTCTAGCTGGGTGGTGTCTTAGGCCAACTCCACCGGCACGACCTCGAGCGTGATCAGGTGGTCGGCACGAAGAATGCTGAGCGCGAGCTTCGATCCAATTCGCGCCTCGACCATCAGCCGCTGCAGGTCGCCCGCCTTGGCGACCGCCGTATCGCCCACCGACACGATGATGTCTCCGCTGCGCAGCCCGCCGCCCGCGGCCGGGCTCCCGCTCACGACCTCCTGCACCTCGACGCCGGCCTTGCGCCCCAACTTCTGCGCCGTGGCCGGAGGCAGCGCTCGGTTGCCGCCCGCGATGCCGAGGTAAGCGCGGCGAACGCGGCCGTTACGCATCAGAGCGGACAGGATTGCCTCGGTGGTCGCGTTCATCGGCACCGCCAGCCCCAGGCCCATGCCGGCCACCGCGGTGTTGACTCCGATCAAGCGCGCCTGCCAGTCCGCCAGCGCGCCGCCCGAGTTGCCCGGGTTGAGCGCGGCGTCGGTCTGGATCACGTCCTCGATGAACCGCCGGTGCCCGTTGCCGTCGGCGGTCGCCAGCGAGCGGCCTAACCCGCTGACGACCCCCGACGTCACGGACCCGGAGAACCCGAGTGGGTTGCCGACGGCGACCACGAGCTGGCCGACGCGAAGGTGCTCGGCGTTGCCGATGTGCACCGGGTCGAGCGTCGCCCCGAGGGCGCGTGCGATCGCCAGGTCGGAGAGGGGATCGGCGCCGACGACCTCCACGTCGTACTCGGACCCGTTGAGGAAGGAGGCGCTGGCCGAGCCCCCCTGGGCCACAACGTGGGCCGACGTGACGAGAAAACCGTCCGGGGTGATGACGACGGCTGATCCCGCTCCGCCGCCGCGTCCCGTGCGGCCAACGCGGAGGCTTGCTACCGCAGGCAAGACGCGCTCCGCAACCGAGGTGACCGTGGTCGAGTAAGCGTCGAGCGCCTCGCGCTCGGTCGGGACTGCAGTGGCTCCGTTTGTCATGGTGTTACAACATTACGACGTAACAGATCGGGAAATGCAAGGTCTTTCTAGGCGGGGTAGACGGACACCTCCGTTGCCTTGACCGCGATCCAGACCGGGGCGCCGGCAGTCAGGTGGAGAGCGCGTACCGCCGATGACGTCACCTCGGCCACGAGGGGCACCGGACCGCTCACCCGGACCCGTACACGCTCGCCGTGCAGGTCGATGCTTTCCGTTTCCCCCTGCCACACATTGCGAGGCGTCCCGTCCGGACGGGCGAGAAAGAGAGCGACCGCGCGAGGGTGGATCACCGCGAACACGTCCCCTTCTCCGGCGTCCGCGGCCGCGATCGAGGCCCCGTTTGCCAGCTTGATGTGGTCGCTGTGCGATTTGCCTCGCAGCAGGTTCACTCCGGCCAGGTCCGCCACGAAGCGCGAGCGCGGTCTCGCCGTGACCTCCTGAGGGGTGCCGCTCTGGACGATGCGACCGCCCTCCAGCACGACGAGTCGGTCGGCCAGGGCGATCGCCTCCACCGGGTCATGCGTAACGAGCAGCCGGACACCATGAAAGGAAGCAAGCTGCCGTGACAGGTCTCGCCGGACCTCCGCGCGGATGGTCACGTCCAGCGCGGAGAGCGGCTCGTCGAGAAGCAGCAGTTTCGGGTCCGTAGCCAGCGTCCGCAACAGCGCGACACGTTGCGCCTGGCCTCCTGAGAGCTGGCGTGGCATCGAGGCAGACTTTGCCCCCAGGCCGGCGTTCTCGAGCAAGCGGCGCGCGACTTGCTTTGCATCATGGCGACCCTGTGCTTCAAGGCCGAACGCAACGTTGTCGAGCACGGTGAGATGCGGAAACAGGACGTGGTCCTGAAAGACCAGCCCGATGTGCCTTCGCTCGGTGGGAACACGTATCTTTTGCGCCGAGTCTTCGAGAACCTCGCCAGCGAGCTCGACCCGACCTTCGATTGGAACGAGACCCGCAAGGCCTCTGAGCAGAGTGGTCTTGCCCGCACCGTTGGGGCCGATTACGGCAACAGTCTCGCCCTCGTCGACCTCCAGCTCCACGTCGAGCTGGAAGCCCGGCCGGCCGACCTTTACGTGAGCTTTGAGGCTCACAGCGCTCCCAGCCACAGCGCTCCCAGCCAGCGGTCACGCATGCCGACGAGGATGACCAGCGAAACCGCGAGGAGGATGAGGCTCAGCACGATTGCGGAGTCAGGGCGGCTCTCCAGCGCCACATAGACCGCGACCGGCACCGTCTGCGTGCGGCCGGGAAAATTGCCGGCGAAGGTAATGGTCGCGCCGAACTCACCGAGCGCGCGGGCCCAGCAAAGCACCGCACCCGAGAAGATCGCCGGGCGCAGCATCGGCAGCGTGACGCGAGCAAAGACCATCCATCCCTTCGCCCCCAGCGCTCGTGCGGCCTCTTCGTAACGCGGATCGAGCGACCGGAGGCCGGCCTCGACCGCGATCACGAGAAAAGGCATCGCAACGAATGTCTCCGCCATGACCGCGGCCGCGGTGGTGAACGGGATCTGGATGCCAAAGCCCTGATACAGCAGCGAGCCCACCAGGCCGCGCCGTCCAAACGCAAGCAACAGCGCCACTCCACCGACCACCGGTGGCAGGACCATCGGAAGTGTGGTCAGCGCTCTCAACAGGCTCCGCAGGTTGCCGGTGGTGCGTGACAGGACGAGCGCAAGCGGTATTCCCAGCACTAGAGCGACCGCGGTTGCCGCCAGCGAGCAGAAGAGGGACAGCTCGAGCGCCGTCGCGGTTTCGGGCGCGGTGATACTTGCGATCGCCTGGTCCCACGGGGCGCGCACGATTAAACCGGCGAGAGGGAGGAGGAAGAACAGAAGTCCGAGTCCCGCCAGCACCATCAGCGCGGCTGGAACTCGAGGCCGGCTCACACTCCCATGAAGCCGGAGGCTTTGAGGATGCCCTGGCCATCGCCGGAAAGCACGAGATTGATGAAGGCATTCGCGACGGCTTGGTTCTGCGTCGACTTCAGAATCGCAATCGGGTAGTCGGCGATGATGTTCTGGTCGTCCGGGATCGCCACACCATCGACCTTGCCGCTGGTCACGATGTCGCTGACGTACACGATCCCGGCATCGGCCTCACCGAGCGCGACCTTGTTCAGCACGCCGGTGACCTGGAGCTCGAGACTGGCCGGTTTGACGGTGACGTGCGCCTTGCTCAGCGCTTGCTGCCCGTACTTGCCTGCCGGGACGGATGGATCCGCCAGCACCACAACCACTCCGGCTCGTGAGAGATCGGTCAGCGCGTGAATGCCTTTGGGATTTCCGCTCGCGACCGCGATCTCGAGCTTGTTGTGGGCGAAGATCCTGCTGGGCCCAGACAGAAGGGCGGCGCTGTCCACAGTGGTCATGTGTGCCACGTCGGCGGAGGCAAAGACGTCGCCGGGGCCGCCCTGGAGAAGCTGCGCCGTCAGCGTCTGCGTGCCGGCGTAGCTGAAGATCGGCGTAGTGATGCGTTTGGAGATCGCCTTCTGGCCGATCTTGTCGAACGCGGGTTGGAGCGACGAGGCGGCAAGAATCGTCAGCGGAGGGTAGATTGGCGAATATCCCGTCCAGGTCGAGCCTCCGCATGCGGCGCCCAGAATGACCGCGACCATTGCCCCCACCGCCTTAGTCACGGGGCAGCTCCACTCCCACGTTGGTCGCTTTCACGACCGCCACCGCCGGCATTCCCGGTTTGAGGTCCAGCTCGTCGACCGCCTCGCGCGTGAGCAGCGAGACGAGCCGGTGCGGCCCAGCCTGGATCTCGACCTGGGCGGCGACCCGATCCTTGATGACGCGGGTGATGATGCCGGGGATGCGGTTGCGAGCCGACTGGCCTTTGAAGACCTCGGGCTTGGGCCGCCGCGCCGGCTTCGCGACGCGCGCCAGCGAAGGGCCGTCGATCAGGCGCTGGCCGCCTGAGCTTCGTACTGCAACCAGGCGGCCGTCGTCGACCATGCGCCGCACCGTGTCAGCGCTGACGCCGAGCATCTTCGCGGCCTCCCCGAGGCGATAGTTAGGCATGCGCCGATAAAGCCTAGCAGGTGCAAGCTTTCTGGCCCGCAGACCATGCTTCGCAGAAGGTCGCAGCGAGGTGGTCACGACTGGAGGCCCGGTTTCTTAGTAGTTTGTAGTCACATGAGCGCGGTGCAAAGGCCCGCGGGCGATTGGATCTCGATTCACGCGCACGGGGAACGAAAGCCTCTTCGTCTCACAGTCTCGTTTGCGCTGGGCGATCTGCCTTACGGCTGGGCCCGGACGCGGGGCCCGGGCCCAGCACACCTCTGGCGTGGGATCGCCGGCATGGTCCTCATCGCACCGTTCGTGCTGCTCCTCGCCGCGACCTTGATCGCGCAGCTGACGGGCTTCAGGGGCCCGTATCAGCTGTTCGCGACGAGCCCTGCTGCGATCCTCGTCGCGACGATCAGCCTCTTCATCGGACTGCCAGTCGCTTTTGTGCTCAACGCGTGGCCCATCACTCGGCTTGGACTGCGACGGCAGGGAGGCTGGTTTGAAGGCCTGCTTGCGCTGGAGATCGCACCCCTTCAGCTCGCGGTCGTGCTCCTATCGCTGTTGGTCGCCGCCTTTTTCGTCGGGCACCTTGCCATCGATTCCTACGCCTGCGTCAGGGGAGTTCGTTCAGCCTGCTGACATAGCCGTTAGAAAAGGACCGGCAGGCCTGGTACGGGCGACTCAGAGGCGTACTCGAAAGCCGCGGCCGCGGGACGATGGACGCGCGCAAGAATCTCGTCGCCGCGCGTGAGCCGCAGCTCCAGGTCGGCGACCTCGCTGTGGTAGCAGACCCGCGATCCGCCCTGAGGATCGGGGTATGTCACGCCGATCAGGTCGGAGCGCCTTGGCCTGACCTCAACGTGAAGCTGTCTGGGTCCCAGCTTCGCCTGCGCCGTCCAGGCATCGGCCTCGATCGGGCCTCGAGTCCCGAGGACCTCGAGCGGACCATTGAAGAGAAACCGGTGTTCGCGAGCGTGCACGCCAATCGCAGTTCCGACGAGCTCACGCCCTAATCGAGAATGGACTCGCGACGTCGCGCCGTCAACCCAGAAATCGTCTCCTGACGCGAATCCCCAGTTCCATTCCAGTGCGTGCCTGGACCCCCATGTGTGCTGCTGACCACCAGGCGCATGCTCGAGGCGGATCACCGCACCATTGAGCTCGATCCTGCCCGAGACCTTGATCGCCGGCTGAACCCCGATGTTGGCCACCGATGAGAGCAGGTGCCACGGTGGGCGCAAGAATGGGAATGGATGCTCCCGCGAATCCCATCGCAGGTCCCAGGCCATCCTTCCGCGCTCGGAATTGATTTCACCGGAGCACCCGCGGTCACCGAGCAACGCGTCATCGAGCCGGAGCGCGAATGGCCGGTTTTGAACCTGCAGGGCGCTCAGCGGAAAGATTTCTTTCGCACCCCAGTTCGAGCCCGGGTTTTCGTGGTCAAACCGAAACGCCCAGAGGGCCGAGTGTGCATCGGCCTGAATGCCGGGCGCAGGATTGAAGGAGGTATAGCGAATCCAGTAGCCCTGTCGTGTCGCCGGCACCGCAAACGTCAGAAACCAGGCCTCGTAGGTGCCGGTCCGGCCGTGGCAGCGCTCGGAGTTCGCTCCTTCTGAATCCATATCCCAGTCATTACGAATTCTTCACATCCGGCTGATGCCATGTGGGCTTGACCGGGATTGAATGGGGGCATGAGCGTCGCTCCCAGCCAGGAGAAGACCAACTCTGGCGACATTCAGGTCCGGCGAGGCATCACCCGGCGCCAGGCGCTCGCGACGGCGCTGGCGGCAGGAGTCGGCGTCGGCGCCGTCCGGCTGTTGGGCGGATCCATGCAGAACCTGGCCACGCCTAAGGCCGGGTCCGGGACGGACTGGGTCTCGCCGCTTGGATCCGAGTCGGCTCGCGTCATGCACCTCGTTCGCCGCGCGACCTTTGGCTCAACTCCGGCCCAGATCGAGTCCGCGCTCTCAGACGGATTCAGCAGAACAGTCGATCGGTTGATCGAGACCAAGCCGGTCGAGCCTCCGCAGCTTGCCGCGGCGAGCGCGCCGGGTGGAAGGTTCGCCATCGCGCAGCTGCAGCAATGGTGGATCGACCACATGCTTGGCACCGCGACGCCATTCGCCGAACGAATGACTCTTTTCTGGCACGGCCATTTCACTAGCGATTACCGCAAGGCCGGCGACAACACCTTCATGTACTGGCAGAACCTGACCTGGCGAAGGATGTCGATGACCGATTTGAGGTCGATGTTGATGCAGGTCACGATCGACCCCGCCATGCTCCGCTACCTCGACCTCGCGACCTCTACCGGACAGAGTCCCAACGAGAACTATTCACGCGAGCTGATGGAGCTCTTCACCATGGGCCCGGGCAACTACACCGAAGACGACGTCCGCCAGAGCGCCAGGGCGCTGGCTGGTTGGCAGGTGCCGCAGCCCGACTCCTTTGCCAGCGTGACGATGAACAACGTCACGCGTCGCCTGCCGGTGTACAGCAGCCAGAAGGTAGGCGTGTTCAACCCGCGCCGCGCCTTCAAGGGCGACGTCTCTTACCTGGGTAAGACCGGACCGCTCGACACCCAGGGCGTCATCGACCGCATCCTCGCGCAGCCGGCCACCGCGCGATTCATCTCGTCCAGGGTGGCTCAGCAGTTTGTCAGCGGCCAACCGGACGCGGCTTTCGTGACCAGCATTGCGGATGCGTTTCGTCGCAGCAAATACGACATGAAAACCCTGATGCACGCGGTGTTCACGAGCCCACAGTTCACCGCGGCGCAAAGCTATAGAACTCTCGTCAAATCTCCGACCGAGTTCATGGTCCACGCCCAAAGGGCGCTTGGGGCGACCAACTCGAAGCTGATCGTGGCCGCCGGCTCCGGGATGGGACAGTCGGTCTTCGATCCCCCAGACGTCGGCGGCTGGCCCAACAACGAATCGTGGATCTCGTCCAACACGGTGGTCGAGCGGGTGAACTTCGTGAGCGCTGCGCTCAGTCAGGTCAAGACCGCGCTGCCGGCCACATCCGATGCGGCCCGCGTACATCTGGATGGGGTTCTCAGCCCCCAAACCGCAAAGCTCTTGAACCAGGCGGCCGATGATCGCGCCCGCTGGTTCATCACTCTCGCTTCCCCGGAATTTCAGCTCAAGTAGGTGCAGAAGAGATGACCAGAGAGATCGGCATCAACCAGCTCAAGCGGCGCGACTTTCTCAAGGCCGGCCTTGTGTTTGGCGCCGGCGCTGCCGGATTGGCAGCGGGCTACGCGGCGGTGCCGGACGCATTTGCGCGCGCGGTGTACGCGGCCAAGCGTGAGGGCGTGACCAACGACAACATCCTGGTCATGATCCAGCTCGCGGGCGGCAACGACGGCCTGCGCACGGTCGTGCCACTGGCAGACCCCGCGCTCCACGACCTGCGTCCAAAGCTTTCCGGTCCGATGGTCTCGCAGGCGTTGCCGCTCAACGACCGGTTCGGCTTGAACCACAACCTCGGCGCCATCAAGGGCCTGTGGGACAAGGGCAGGGTCGCGATCGTCCAGGGCGTCGGGTATCCGAATCCGACCTTTTCGCATTTCGAATCGATCCGGATCTGGGAGACCGGAGATCCTACCCGCCGCCAGGTCGACGGCTGGCTGGGGCGAACCCTGGCGAACGCCTATGACTCCAACGGTCACCCGCTCACCGGATGCGCGTGCGGCGCCACCGATGTGCCGGGGGCGCTGCGCGACCTCCAGGCGACGATGACGGTGATCCAGAACCAGAAGACGTTCGGATTCACGGGTGGCAGCGAGGTCGAGGCGGCCGTCGGCGCCCTCTACAAGGGCACCCCTGGAATTTATGGAGCGCTGTTCGATACGGCGATCGCGACGGCGACCGAGACGATGGCTACCCTGCGCACCTCTGCGGCGAGCTACCAGCCCATGGCCGATTACTCCGACAAGGTGCAGCTCGTGTACTCGTCGAAGAACCAGCTGGCCGCGGCGCTGCAGCTCGCGTCGGAGCTCATCGTGACCGGGACCGGCGTGAAGCTGCTGCACGTCACGCTCGGCGGGTTCGATACGCACTACACCGAGCTGAACCGACATGACGACCTGATGGGCTATCTCGATTCGGCAGTCGGCGCCTTCTATCAAGACCTGGCCGCTCACGGCATGGCGGACAAGGTGCTTATCGCGACGTGGTCGGAGTTTGGCCGGCGTCCGAAGGAAAACGCAAGCGGGGGCACCGATCACGGCGCCGCCGCCCCGCTCCTGTTGATCGGCGACCCGGTGAAAGGCGGGCTGTATGGCGAGGAGCCGAGCCTCACCGCCCTGGACGGCTCGGGCAATCTCAAATACGCGGTCGACTTTCGCTCCGTCTATCAGGAGATCCTCGGCGGCCACCTGGGTGCGGGCTCGAGCCAGATCCTGGGGGCATCGTTTGACCGCGTGCCGTTCCTCAAGGCTCCGGTCGCGGCGATCGCCTGAAATGCGCCCCACGGCGCTCAAGGTGGGAGCCACAGCTCTGACCGTCGTGACGACGGTGCTTTCGGCGCTTTATGTCACCTCGCACTTGAAGAACCCCGCCGCGCCCCTCCAGCCCACGGTGTTGAGATCCGGCGGCACGTCGGTCGCCGGTGGAAGCCTGACCCTCGGACCCTCGGTTCAGCCCAGCGACGTGCAGCCGGTGACGTCGACCTATGCGTCGTAGCGGCAGGCTCGCGTCGCACCACTTCGAGGCGCTGGGCACGAGCTGCAGCCTGTTTGCGGTCGGTCTCCCGCACGAGCGCTTGCTCGAAGGGGAGGCGTGGACTCGACTGCTCGGTGAGCGCCTGACCCGGTTTTCACCGGACAGCGAGCTCTCCGCCTTCAACTCGTCCGCCGGCAGGTGGATTGAAATCAGCC
>Ga0209488_10001197_pt1 | contig 22221 bp, 22 predicted proteins | sample Rivendell_Oct201_8_FD_188349 | JGI IMG/M metagenome (GOLD analysis project Ga0209488, IMG submission 188349) | Vadose zone soil microbial communities from the Eel River Critical Zone Observatory, Northern California, USA -... | ecosystem: Environmental > Terrestrial > Soil > Vadose zone >...
GACCAAGAGCTTCGATTACGTCGATGAAGAGGCGGTTCGCGCCGAAATCGCCTTCACGCGCCGCCTCTTCGAGCGCTATGAATGGCCTACGATCGACGTTTCGCGGCGCTCGATTGAAGAAACCTCCGCGCAGATTCTCAATCTCCTTGCCGAGCGCGAAGACGTCTCATGAGCGATACCCAAATCGTTCTTGCCTCCACGAGTTCGAGCCGGCGCACGATGCTTGAAGCGGCCGGTGTGACCTTCACCATCGTCGCTCCCAATGTGGACGAGGATTTGATCAAAGATCTGCTGACTGGGAGCGGCGCAAGCGGGTCCAGAATTGCCGATGCGCTCGCCGAAGCCAAAGCGTTGGCGGTGAGCGAGCGCCATCCCGCTGCGCTGACGATCGGAGCCGATCAGATTCTGGAAAGCCGGGGACGCATCTTCAGCAAGGCTCTGGATGAAATCGAGGCGCGCGAGACCTTGACGGCGCTGCGCGGCTGCGAACACCAATTGATCTCCGCCGTGGTGATGGCCAGAGCAGGACATGCGATCTGGCGGCGAACGGACACCGCGACATTGCACATGCGCGAATTTTCCGATGAATTTCTGGATGAATATCTGACCGCGGAAATTCCGGACATTCTGGGCTCGGTGGGCTGCTACCGGATAGAGGGGCGCGGCGCGCAACTCTTTTCTGAAATATCCGGCGATCATTTTTGCATTCGCGGATTGCCGCTGATGGCGCTCCTCGCGGCCTTGCGCGAAAAAGGAGCCCTTTTGTCGTGACGAGTCGGCAGCTTGCAGCAGTCATCGGCTGGCCCGTGCACCAATCGCTCAGCCCAAGGATGCACAATTATTGGCTCAGGCAATATGGGTTGGCAGGGGCCTATGTCGCGCTTCCCATTGCGCCGGAAAATTTCGCCGTCTGCGTCGCGTCACTTCCTCTGATGGGATTTGCCGGCGCCAGTGTCACCGTGCCGCATAAGCAAGCCGCTTTTGCCCTGGCGGCGGTGTTGGACGAGGATGCCCGTGTCACGGGAGCCGTCAACACGCTGATTTTCGAGCCCGGCGCCGTTCGTGGGCTCAACACCGACGTGAGGGGTTTCGCGGCGAGCCTGGCCGCCGGTCTTGGCAGCGCAGTCGCGGCGTCAGGCCCCGTGGCGGTCCTGGGTGCAGGCGGCGCTGCCCGCGCCATCGTGCTCGCTTTGGCCCGTGCCGGTGCCCCGGAAATCCGGCTGGTCAACCGCACCGCGGCACGGAGCCAAGCCCTTGCCGCGACACTGGGTCAATTCGCCAAAATTAAACTCATCGAGTGGGGCGACTGGGATGCCGCGTTTGCCGGAGCTCACCTTGTCGTCAACACGACAAGCCTTGGCATGACCGGCAAAGCGCCGCTCGAGCTTTCGCTGGATTCGCTTCCCTCGCAGGCTGCGATTGCCGATATCGTTTACAATCCGCTGGAAACGCCATTGCTCAAAGCAGCGCATGCTCGCGGTCACCGGACCATGGACGGTCTGGGCATGCTTATGCACCAGGCGGTGCCCGCCTTTGCCGCCTGGTTCGGCGTGTTACCGGAGGTCACAGCAGAACTCCGCACGGAATTGGTGAAAGCGCTTCCCCGTGTCTAACTCGAAAGGGCGCAAACCATTGACGATTGGGCTCACCGGCTCGATCGGCATGGGCAAGACCGAGACGGGAAAGCTCTTCTCGCGCCTTGGTATTCCAGTTCACGATGCCGACGCCGTCGTCCACCGGTTATATGACACCGGCGGCGCGGCGGTCGCCGCCATTGCTCGCGAGTTTCCCGGAACGGTTCGGGACGGGCGCGTGATGCGCGAGGCTTTGGCCGCGCGCATTGCTGCAGACGAGGAGGCCTTTCGCCGCTTGGAAGCGATTGTGCATCCGCTGGTGCGCCAGGCTGAGCTTGCGTTTCTGGATGATGCGGCGAAGCGCGGAGACGATCTCGTTGTCCTGGACATCCCGCTTCTATTCGAGACCGGCGGGGAGAAACGCATGGATGCGGTCGTGGTCGTCTCGGCGCCGCCCGATGTGCAGCGCGAGCGCGTGCTGGCGCGACCGGGGATGTCCCTGGAGAAGCTCGAAGCCATCCATGCGCGCCAAATTCCAGATGTGGACAAGCGGAGCCGAGCCGATTTCGTCATTGAGACCGACAAGGGCTTGGAGCAGGCTTTCGCGGCGGTCCAACGAATCGTCGCGGAATTGCGCGAACGCGCCGCGCGAAAGTGAATGCCCCAATGCGCGAGATTGTTCTCGATACGGAAACGACCGGACTCGACCCTTCCGACGGGCACAGGATCATCGAGCTGTGCTGCCTGGAATTGGACAATCATCTGCCCACAGGGCGGGTCTATCAGACGCTGATTCAGCCCGAGCGCGATATTCCCGAAGACTCTGTTCGGGTGCATGGGATAACGGCGGAGAAATTGGCCGATGCACCTATTTTCGCGAAGATCGCGGACGATCTGCTCCGGTTTATCGGGGATTCGCGCCTGGTGATCCACAATGCGGAATTCGACCTGAAATTCCTCAACGCGGAATTTTCAAGGCTTGGCAAGCCGCCTTTGGAGCCGGCTCGCAGCGTCGATACCATCGCCATCGCCAAGCGGCGCTTTCCGGGCTCACGCTATTCGCTGGACGAGCTCTGCCGCCGTTTCAATATCGATCTCTCCGCACGGTCGATGCATGGGGCGCGGATCGACGCCGAGCTTTTGGCTCAAGTCTATCTGGAGCTGATCGATGGGCGTCAGGCTCGGCTCGCGCTCGCCCCGGGCGATTCGGGCGGCTTGGGCGTGGGCCTCATTCGCGCGGCCCGGCAGCGGCTTCAGGCCTTGCTACCCCGGTTGAGTGTGGAGGAGCGCGAAGCCCATGCGCGTTTCGTCGCAGGCGACCTCGAAGGCGATGTGGTCTGGAGCTGGGGCGGCTGAGCCCTAGTGTGGCGAATCCGAAATTCGCAAGCGCTTGGGCAATACTCCGGGCGAAATTCGGGTTCAAAGCCACACTGGCATTTTATTGATTCTAGTGTGGTTTTCGGATTTGAAGTTCCTAAAACGCGAATGCCATCTAAATCTTAGGAACTTCAAATCCACCACACTGGCCTATTTCAGAACCGAGGCCTTTTGGATGACGACCGGCGTGAGAGGCGCCGCGCCGGGAAACGGCCCCGGACCGCCCAGCGGAAGGGCCGCGATGGCGTCCACGATATCCATCCCGGATGCGACATGGCCGAAGACCGCAAAACCGGTTTTGTTCTCCAGATCGTCCGGCCGGCGGTCGATCGCCTTGTTATCGACGAGATTGATGAAGAACTCCGCCCGGGCGGAATTGGGATCATCGCCATGTCCCATGGCCATGGTTCCACGCGCGTTGCTTGGTGAGTTTGTGGTCTCCAACGGAATGGGATCATGAACGCCGCGCGGCTTGCCTTCGGCATCGAAGCTCCCGGCCTGGATCACGAATCCGGGTACGACACGATAGAACACGGTGCCGTCGAAATGGCCCTCGATCACATAGCGCAGAAAATTGGCCACCGTTATGGGAGCATGCTCGTGGTCGAGCTCGAAGATGATTTCCCCCAACGAGGTTTGGAACGAGACTTTCGGCGGGGCATCTTCGGCGGCAAGCGTGGCGCTCGCCGCCAATATTGTCCCGGCGAAGGCGGCCAGCTTCCCAATTCGCTGCAGGGCTCGTATCGGCGCAATCGTCATGGCTAGTGTCCCGATTCCGAAATTCGCTTCATCTCTATATAGCGCACCTGGCGAATTTCGGAATCAAAGGACACCAGCAAATCATTGAATCCTAGTGTCGTTTCGGTTCCGAAGTTCGCCAGGAGCCCGATAACGATGATCCAGCGAACTTCGGAACCACGACACTAGCCTTCCGGCTTGATTCCCAACCGCTTGACCACCCGCTGCCGCGCGGCCACTCGATCGGCATCCGAAACATAGATTAGACCCGCCACACGGCGGAGCAAGGCGTCTTCTTCCGGATCGAGCACGCCGTCTGCATAGGCGGTTTCCCAAAGCATCTCTACCAGACGTATCCGCTGCTGCGGATCCATCCGCTGGACGGCGAGCCGCGTAAAGGGGTGGAGCTGATTGGAGCTTTCGGCAGTGGCTTCGGCAAGCTTCAGCAGCTCGCGCGTGGCGGCTTGCGTGAGCTGGAACTTTTCCGCGAGCAGGCGTTCGATGACGGCGCGTTCCGCATCGTCGAAATGGTCGTCCATCCGGGCCGCTTCGACCAACAGGACGGCAACGGCAATCTGCAATTGGTCAGGACCCTCTTGCGAGGATTCGGGAGCAGCCAAAAGCTTGCGAATCTGGGCGAGCATGAGTTTGTCAGACCGGAATGGTTGACGCCCTCAGTCGCATAGATGGGATTGATGTGGCAACCGGCGTGGAACCCAAAAGCGTCGACGAGATTCGGGAAGGGCGGGTGTCAGCCGAAAATCGCAACCAGGACCCATAAAATGACGGTCACTGCCAGGAGAATGATCGCCAATCGGGTTACCATCAAACAATCTGTAGCAGTTTTCCGGGGGCCGTCCTTCGCTTAATGAAAAAGTGGTTAACTCGTATGGCGAGGCGCCAAAGCTCATCGATCTTCGGCAGCGTAAAAAATCGGAGGTTAGAATGATCGGGTCGTGCCCACATCCATTGAGGTTCCCATGAACGCGCGCGTCGCCGATCTTCTGGTCTTCATCGATGTGATCTGCCCATGGTGCCTGGTCGGGAAGCGCCGGCTGGAACGGGCGCTGACCATGATCGGCCAAGACGCCGTGCGCGTTAGCTGGCTGCCCTTCGAGCTCAATCCGGATATGCCCAAAACCGGCATGGAACGCCGCGACTATCGGACCCGCAAATTCGGTTCGAGTGAGCGTTCGGCACAGCTCGATGCCCAGATGACGGAAATGGGCAAAAGTGAGGGCATTGAGTTTCGTTTTGACCTTATCGCGCGCACGCCCAACACCTTCAACGCACATCGGTTGATTTGGCTTGCCCGCCAGACGGGCAGCCAGGATGCGCTCGTCGAGCGGCTCTTCCGTGGATATTTCACCGAAGGGCGCGACATTGGATCGGATGCCGTATTGCAAGAACTCGCGGCCGATGGCGGCATCGAGTGCGCGCGGGTTTCATCTCTGCTTGAGAGCGATGAGGGTGCCCTGCAAGTTTCGCAAGAGGAAGAGGCGGCGCGGCGTGCGGGCCTCTCAGGCGTGCCTGCTTTCATCCTGAACCGGCGGCCGCTGCTCGTCGGCGCCCATCCTCCTGAGACGATCGCTTCCGCGTTGCGCCGCGCGATGGCTGGGGTCCCTGAAACGCAACGCTAGGATTCATTGGCGGCATTGCCGCTTTCGAGCACATCCTCCATCCACGTCATGGCGGCCACGGCCTTGGCCAGACCGATCGATGAAATTGCCAGGATCGTCACGTGGAGGCACTCTTCTTTCGTCAATCCTTCTGCCATGCCGCGCCTGGTGTGGGAATGCACGGCCCCTTCGCTTTGCGAAGCCACTGCCAGTGCGAGCTTCACGAGCCGACGGGTGCGCGCATCAAGGGGACCCGCATCTGCGCAGGCCGCGCCGAGTTCCTCATAGGCGCTCCAAATTTTGGGATGACGCTTTGCGATTCGCGCCGCCCCCGACGGAAGCTTCACGCGCACCGGCGGTTTCAACTATCCATAGACCGCGGCGCACGTGCAGTTCTTTTGGCTTTCCGCTTGCCGCCGGAACCGGTGCCATTGGTCATCGTGCGCAAGGATTGTTTGGCGCGTGCGCGAACCGGCAAGGTCTTGCGAGCGGGTCGGACCTTGGCCGCGCTGCGCTGCCATAACGCATAAAGCCCGCCCATGAGCGCACCGAACCCTAGCGATGCCGCTCCCAGCACAAGGGGTTTGGCCGTCATCGCGTCCCGTGCCGAACCGTAGCCGGCTTTGGCCCAATCACTGGTGTTCTTCGCGGCTTGGACCGTGTTATTGGCCGCTTTCTTCATACGGTCGATGGCCATATCGCTAGTTTTTTCAAGATTGCCGAGCATCACAATTTCCTCATCACCGCGCCGAGAGAACGAACGGCAAGCTTCGCCGGTTCCCCCTGCGCGGATAATCGTGACCTTCGCATTAGGCGAGAAAATTCCAAATAATCTGAATGCGGTGGCGTGCGTTGGGTCTGCAATGGCGGGCCCAGATCCTGTGGACAATCCCTGGTGTTAAGCCTGTCGCAAATTTGGTTATCGGCCGCCTTGGCGGCGCAGCCCCATTACCGTAATGATCCGAGCATGAGCCTATCGGTGCAACCCACCGGCGTCGCAGGAACGTTCTACCCTGCCGACCCGGGTCAGCTTGCCGCGGGAGTGGACGGGAGCCTTGCGCGCGCGGCTCCGCCGCCCCTCATGCCAAAGGCGGTGATCGCGCCCCATGCGGGCCACATTTATTCTGGCGATATCGCAGCCGCCGCCTACCGTCTGCTCGCGCAGCGAAAGGGCGTCATCAAGCGCGTGGTCCTGCTCGGCCCTAACCATCGAGTGCCATTGAGCGGCATGGCAATGTCGCCGGCCGATACCTGGGCGACGCCGTTCGGCCCTTTGGCGGTCGATAGATCTTCACGCGATATGATCGCGCGGCAATTCGGCGTCGCCGTCACGCCGGGCCCGTTCGTGAACGAACACAGTCTCGAAGTGCATTTGCCGTTCATCCATCGCGCGCTTGGCGAGGTCGAGATCTTGCCGATCCTGGTCGGCCAGACGCCACACGATTCCGTCTCAAATCTGCTCGAGGCGCTGTGGGGCGGACCGGAGACGGCGATCATCGTCTCCTCCGATCTCAGCCATTTCCATGACTACGCAACGTGTCAGGCCAAGGATGCCGAGACGACCGTCGCCATTGAGCGCTTGCAGCCTGCCGGCTGCGACGGCGACCGCGCCTGCGGGCGGTTCTCGATTCACGGTCTGCTCGACCAGGCGCAGCGGCGGGATCTGCGAGTCACGGCCCTGGATGTGCGCAACTCGGGCGACACGCAGGGCTTGCGCGAGCGGGTGGTCGGATACGGCTCATTTGCCTTCGAATACGCACATACGGCACAGATACCTCCGGTGACGCGCAATCTGCTGCTCGACCTTGTGCGGCACGCAATTCGCTACGGCGCCCACAATTCCGGCGCGCCGCTGACGGTGAAATTTGACGGCCCGGTGCCTCCGATGTTGCGCGCGCAGCGTGCGAGCTTCGTCACCATCAAAATAGGGGATTCCTTACGCGGCTGTCGCGGCTCGCTTATCCCGCATCGCTCGCTTCTGGACGACGTCGTCGACAATGCCCACAAATCGGCGTTCGGCGATCCGCGTTTTCCCCCGCTCACGCCGGCGGAACTGGAGCAGATCAACCTGCATATCTCCATTCTCTCGACACCGCGGCACATCCCCTGCGAGAACGAGACCGAGCTTGCGCGTGCGCTGCGCCCCGATGTCGATGGGCTGATCATTCGTGACGGCGATCGCCGCGCCATCTTCCTGCCCAGCGTCTGGAGCGGGATTCCCGATCCGATGAACTTCATCCGGAGCCTGAAACAGAAGGCCGGTTTAGCGCCCGATCATTGGTCGCCGAGTTTTCAGGCCTTTCGTTATTCCACCGAAAGTTTCGGCGATCCCCAGCCCCACGCCTAAGCCGGCGCCTGGGCCGCTGCGGCGGATTCATGGAACCGCGACAGTTTCACGGGAAGCCGCTTCTGTCCCCATTCGCCCGGCGGCCCGTCAAAGACGCCGGCGCATTGCGTTCCGCAAGAGAGGCACTTGCCCTGGCCATCCAGACGCCAGCGGCCTAGCGCATACCAATCGCGTTCCACGAGACAGCTGCCGCATTGATGGCAGTAGGTGCTCTGCCGTCCGACATCGTGAACATTGCCGACATAGGCGTAGCGAATGCCTTGTTCCATGGCGATGCGGCGCGCCATCGACAATGTCGCCTGCGGCGTGCGCGGCTTGTCGAGCATGCGATAGTCCGGGTGGAAGGCCGAGAAATGCAGCGGCACGTCCGGGCCGAGTTTTTCCACCACCCAACGCGACAGACGCTCGATCTCGCCAGGTGAATCATTTTCGCCCGGTATCACCAAGGTGGTGATCTCGAGCCAGGTTTTGGTCTCATGCTTGATGTATTCGAGCGTGTCCAGCACCGGTTGCAGATGGGACTTGGTGATCTTGAAATAAAACTCCTCGGTGAACGCTTTCAGATCGACATTGGCCGCATCGACATGGCGATAGAACTCGGCGCGCGGGGCAGGGCTCATATAACCGGCCGTCACCGCGACGCTCTTCACGCCCACGGCGCGGCACGCCTCCGCGACGTCGATCGCATATTCGAAGAAGATCGTCGGATCGTTATAGGTGAACGCGACCGAGCGGCAGCCGAGTTTCACCGCGGCGGCGGCGATCACTTCGGGTGTCGCGCGATCCGCAAGCGTGTCGGTCTCGCGGCTCTTGGAAATGTCCCAGTTCTGGCAAAAGGCGCAGGACAGATTGCAGCCCGCCGTGCCGAAAGAGAGCACCGGCGTGCCCGGGAGGAAATGATTCAGCGGCTTCTTTTCGATCGGGTCGACACAGAACACGGACGAGCGGCCCCATGTGGTGAGCACGATCTCGCCGCCTTGCGCAGCGCGCACGAAACACAGCCCGCGCTGACCTTCATGCAGCTTGCATTCGCGCGGACACACATCGCAGCGCACGCGCCCGTCAGGAAGCTTGGTCCAGTGACGGGTCGCAACGATATCCGAAGCTTGAGCGTCGGTGATGCTCATGGCGTGAGTCTAGCACGCACCGCTGACGCTGTGCGTCATCACAAGTGACGGCGAGGCTTCCGCTGGCTCAGCGGCCGGGCACCATGCCGCGTTCTTTGTAGACCTTGGCCGCGTCGGCCGAGGAGAGATAGTTCACCAACTCCTTCGCAGCAGCGGGCTCCTTGGAATGGGCGCCGACGAAGCCCACCAGCCTGGTCGGCGTTGAGATCGATGCGGGCAGGGGGCCCACGACTTCGACACCCGGCTCGGTGATGATTTCACTGACGAAGGTGAGCCCGATATCGACGTCGCCTTTGGCCAGCGCCGCCATGGCGCCCGCGCCGCCCTGGGCAAGCTTGATCTTGGGCTTCATCTGATCGGTGATGCCGAGCTTCTTCAGCGTCTCATCGAAGCTTACGCCCGCCGCGGCGCCGCCCTTCGGATCGGGATAGGAAATGGATTTCGCCGAGAGCAGCAGCTTTTTCACCGCCTCGGGCGTGGAAATGTCGGGGTGGGGCGTGCCCGGCCGTACCGCGACGCCGACCGCCACATGGGCCAGGGGAGTCTCGCTCGCGGCGACCACATTGCCCGATGACATCAATTCCGGATAAGGCGGCTGCACGATGGGGACATCAAACGCATCGCCCTTGGTGACCTGTGCCTTAGTGCCGTTGCCCGAGCCGAACGTCGCTTTCACCTTGTGTCCGGTCTTCTTTTCGAAGGCTGGGATCATCTGTTCGACAGCCGCCCTGATACCGCCCGGCGCAATCAGCGTCACTTCCGCTGCGTCCGCAGCCTGAATATTTCCCAAGGCAAGTCCCGCGAGCACAGCCGACGAAAGCAGATGTTTCATGAGGTCCTCCCGTTCGGCGCGAGGAATGAGATCGCGCCGTTGAATAGTGATCGCATCTTAACCAAGGCCAGTCACAAGGTCGATTCTGCGCAAAGTGCTGTGGCACAACCGATACCGCCAGCAGCATTTGTGGTCGCTAAGGCTCCGTCCTACAAAGGAATTATACCACGTCTGACATATCTTGACACAGGTTCGGTCTATTTCTCCGGGGAGGGGAATTTCGACCGATGTTGTTATGGGCAGACTAGCCGCAGCCTTTGGGTTTTCCGAAGGTGCAAGTCGGATGGCGCAAGACGCCATCGCACCGATACTCTTGTATCATCGGTTTGATCCGCGTCTCGCGACGACCACACGGACGATGGCGACGGGGGTCTTTCAAGATCAACTCAACTGTCTTGGCGAAAACCATTATCGCATCGACCGGCCGCGGTGCGAGACCGCGCGGGTTTGCGTCACCGGGTCTCGCCGTTCGCGCGAGCGCGTAAGGCAGGGATAATGAGAATCCTTCCCTGCGTCATGGGAACGCAATTGCGCCTGGCACGCGACCGAACTCGGTAGTGCTCGTCACGCTTGCGGGATCGATCCGCAAATCATCGCCTTGAAGTGTCAAGCGAGGGAGAAGGATCAAGAGGTGGGGCAAGTGGAAAAACGGCGCAGACGAACAGCCGTAAGCTCGTTGTTCGTGGTGGCGGGTCTCTTGGCTGCAATAATAGGTGCAGCCTGCGCGAACGTAACCGTCATGAACGGGGATTACAGCGGGGTATTGTTGGGCTGGGCGATCCTGGCAGTGATCGCCACGGCTTTGTTCGGGTTTGCGATCGGGTTGGGCGGAAGATGGGTCCGTTGGATCGCTATCGCGCTATTGGCAACGACATGGTTCGCTGGAATGGATCCCGCCGGGCGTTTGATTCAGTTTTTTTCCGACTGACCCACCAACCGAAAGAACCTGTACTGGCGATCCAGTCTGGCTCTATTCATGGTCGGAGTTCTCCGTCTTTTTGCGCTTGCGGCGACCGAACACGCCCAGAGCCGTTAGTCCAGAACCGAGAAGCGCAAGCGAGCCGGGCTCGAAATTGATCGCCGCAGGTAAAAACGGCGCCCAATTTCGCCGCCGCTGATGTTACCGTTTCGCTTGGGGAACTCGCCACCTAATCGGAGCGGGGAGCGTAAAATCTGCCGACAAAGCCTGCCAAGACAGTTTTTTCGGAGATAAACATCGCGGCGAAATTTGCAGAAAATTCATTGATATTGCGGTTACATCGAGGTCCAACGACGGGAGGTCATGGGTTGAAACGCGTAACCGGGTTCGATCCAGCAGGATTGATGACATGGCCCGAAAGCCGTTCCCGCGAGGGCACGATGCTGATCACCTCAGCCATGGTGGCTCTGATCGGGCTGGGCGATTATCTCATCAGCTGGCAAATATCCTTGTCGGTGATCTATGTCTACCCGATCGCGATAGCGGCTTGGTATGTCGGCCCACGCTTCGCTTACGTGCTTTCGATCCTGACCGTTGTGTTATTTACTGCCGGAGACTTGGCGTCCGATATCCCTTATACGAGCTGGCTGATTGCGGTCTGGAACGCGATCGTGCGACTCGTTTTTTATGCCGTCCTGATCCATATGCTCGACTACATCAGGTCCCTCACGGTCGGGCTCGAGACCAGAGTGCTGGAACGCACAACCGATTTACGGAAGGAGATCGCAGAGCGCGAGCGGTTGGAGCGGGAGCTTCTGGAAGTAGGCGCGCGCGAACGGCGCCGCCTGGGTTACGACCTTCATGACGGTCTGGGTCAGCACCTGACAGGAACCGCTCTCGCGGTTCAGGTCTTGCGGGAGAAATTGGCGCGGCGGGGGGCCCCGGAAGCGGTCGAAGCCGCCAGAGCCGTCGATCTCATCGAAGACGGCATCGCGCTCTCGCGAAAACTGGCCAAAGGGCTGCAACCCGTCGAAATGCATGCCGGCGGACTGATGCAGGCCTTGCAGGAATTCGCGGGAGCCACGACCGAATTGTTCAAGATCTCGTGCCGGTTCGAATGCGAGGCTCCGATTCTTTTCTCCGACGCTTCCACCGCGGACCACCTCTACTACATCGCGCGCGAAGCGGCGGGCAATGCGATCAAGCATGGGAAGGCCCGCAACGTCATCATCTCGCTCGATGTTCGCGACGAAGGCTCGCTCCTGACGGTGCGGGACGACGGCATCGGGATTCCCCATTCCGTCCCGAAGAACGGCGGAATGGGCCTGACCATCATGACGCAGCGCGCCAAATTGATCGGCGCCAGTTTTGATATCCGGGCGATCCCCAAGGGAGGAACGCTTGTCAGCTGCAGTTTGCCTCAATCCCCTTCAATCGTCGAACCCAGCCACGCCGATCGAAAGCAGGACCCGCATTATGCCTGACGAGAAATTCAAAATTCTTCTCGTAGATGATCATCCGCTGGTTCGCGAATGGTTGGCCAGCCTGATCAATCAGCAGCCTGACCTGGTGGTTTGCGGCGAAGCCGAAAGTGCCCAGGAAGCACTCGGTTACCTCGGCACCATGTCTCCCGATCTTGCGATCGTCGACCTTTCGCTCAAGGAAGGGTCGGGCCTGGAATTGATCAAGACGATGCGAGTGGCTCATCCGGCCGTGGCGATCATCGTTCTTTCGATGCATGACGAGAAGCATTACGCGGAGCGCGCGATCCGCGCCGGCGCGCGCGGCTATGTTATGAAGCGCGAGACCACCAAGAAAATCATTGCCGCTATCAGCCAGGTGCGCAGCGGAAAACTGGGAGTCAGCGAGGAGGTGGCGGCGCTGTTCGCGGAAAGATTCGTCGACAACCATCCTCGTTCGCGGACCCCCGTTGAGGAACTGAGCGACAGAGAACTCGAGGTTTTCAGACTGCTCGGCCAGGGCATGGACACAAGAAGCGTTGCCACCAACCTGCATATCAGCATCAAGACGGTCCAGGCCTATTGTGCACGCATCAAGGACAAGCTCGATCTTGCGAACGCGACGGAACTCTTGCGTGAGGCCGTCCGCTGGAGCGAGAGCGGCGTCTATTAGAGAGCCCGACATCCCCGGCCATCCAGCGGCCACGTGTGCTTCGAGACGCACAACTGCCTCATCCTGAGGAGGCGCGAAGCGCCGTCTCGAAGGACGGCAGTTGTGCTCCTCAGCATGAGGCGCGCGGCGTTTGCGATTCAGGGTCGAGCCCTGCCATGGTGAGTTCTGTTTTTTGGCGGCGCACCACGGAGTGAATCTTTGCTCGATATCTATGTCGATGGCGATGCTTGCCCGGTCAAGGTCGAGGTTGAGCGGGTCGCGGATCGTCATGGTCTTACGGTTTATATCGTCACCAATGGTGGAGTAAGGCCGAGCGCCAATCCGCGAATCCGTCATGTCATCGTCACGGCAGGCGCCGACGCGGCCGATGATTGGATCGCCGAGCGAATTGAGTCTTTCGATATCGCCATTACCGCGGACATACCGCTCGCATCGCGCTGTCTGAAACGGGAAGCCTCGGTGATCGGCCCATCGGGCAAGAAATTCACGCAAGACACCATCGGCATGGCGCTAGGCATGCGCGATCTGCACCGTCATTTGCGGGAGGCCACGGGACAGCAGACTTTCAATCCCGGCTTCACCGGAAAGGATCGCTCCCGCTTTCTCGGCGCGCTGGAAAATGAAGTGCAAGCGTTGAAGCGGCGATCAGCAAAACCGCCCATTCCGCAACAGGAATGAAGGACGCGTTAACGCAGCGGTACGAAGTTTTGTGCTGTAGGGTTGACTTTGTACCGCTTCGCCGCATATACGCAGCAGTCCTCGCGGTCGCACGACGGCAGATTTCATAGTGTGCCTGTCACGGCGAGGTTAGTTCAACATACCGTTTGCTCCAGATGTGCGTGGAAGACGGCAACAGCCGCGAACCGCGTAACATTCGCCGTTCTGGTGCAACAAGGAATTATTGTGACTCATTCGAATTTTACTGCGCTCGGCGTAGCCGAGCCGCTTAGACACGCGCTTGCCGCCCAAAACTATGCCGAACCTACCCCCATTCAGACCCAGACCATTCCCCTCATCCTTGCCGGAAGCGATGTTCTGGGCATCGCGCAAACCGGGACCGGCAAAACCGCCGCTTTCGGCTTGCCTTTGCTGCAGATGCTGGCGGCAAATCGCGCGGCGCCTGTGGCCCAAAGTCCGCGCGCGCTGATTCTGGCGCCGACGCGCGAGCTCGCCATTCAAATCGAGGAGAGCTTGCGGGTCTATGGCCGCAATCTGAAACTTCGCCATGCCGTTATCGTCGGCGGGGTCAATCAGAACCGCCAGGTTCAAGCCTTGCGTCACGGCGTCGACATTCTGGTCGCGACACCCGGGCGTCTGCTCGATCTCATCCAGCAGAAACATGTCCGGCTCGGTACGGTGACGTTCCTCGTCATCGACGAAGCGGACCGGATGTTCGACATGGGCTTCATCCGCGACGTGCGCCGGATTGTGGGGTATCTTCCGCGGCAGCGTCAGTCGATGCTGTTCTCGGCCACGATGCCGGCCGAAGTGGCCCATCTGGTCGCCGAGATCCTCAAAAATCCCGTCCGTGTCGATATCTCCCCGCCGAAGATGACCGCCGACCGCATCGATCAGCGGGTTTATTTCGTCGCCACGCAAGATAAGCGCAGCTTGTTGCATGAACTGCTGCGCGATTCTGCGATGAAGCGGGTGATCGTGTTCACCCGCACCAAGCACGGCGCCAACAAGGTCGCCGAGCATCTTGGCAATGCCGGTTACGCCGCCGATGCCATTCACGGAAACAAGTCGCAAAATGCCCGTCAGCGCGCGCTGGAAGGATTTCGCGCCGGACGCGCGCGTATTCTTGTCGCGACCGACATTGCCGCACGCGGGATCGATATCGATGATGTGACCCATGTGGTCAATTTTGAACTGCCCGATGTCGCAGAATCCTATGTACATAGGATTGGACGCACGGCGCGCGCCGGCAGCGGTGGTATCGCCATTGCATTCTGCGATCCATCCGAGCGCGACTCGCTGCGTTCGATCGAGAAACTGGTGAAGCAGGATCTCACAGTCATGGGCGGCGACCGTCATGCGCAGGCCAAACCGGCCGCAACGCGCAAGCCCAACGGATCGCGGCAGCACCCGCGCGACCATCGGCGCAGCGCGCGCCGGGCTGCCTAGCCAAGAAAGGATTCGGCTATGAAGAAGAAGAGATCATTGCCGGCGCCCTATGCGGCTCCGACCAAGGACACACGTTTCGCCGGCACCTATGAGGTGCTGATACCGGCTCCCGATCGCGTCAAGCCTCACCGCGTGCCGCTGCAGTTCGAATCGCAGGAAAGCGCCGATTCCTGGATCCACAGTCCCGAAGGTGTCGACATGATCCGCGAAATGCTCGGACCGCCGCGGAAGTAGATTCCTTACGTGTCATGGCCCCCAACAGCGGGTCATCCACACCGGCGTAACACTCATTCACCACTCTCCTCATGCTGAGGAGCGCAGCTGCCGTCCTTCGAGACGCGCCCTCTCGGGCGCTCCTCAGGATGAGGCAGCTGTGCGTCTCGAAGCACGCACTGCGCTTCCTAAACCAGGGGGCCAGGATTCTTCCGGTAGCGATTCACGATGGCGTCCGCGCTCAGATAGGCGAGCGCCTGCAATGTGAGCGTGGGATTGAAGCCGCTGCCCATGGTGGGAAAGGTCGAGCTGCCCAGAAGGAACAGGTTCGGCACGTCCCAGCTTTGGCTGTAGCGGTTGACCACCGAGTTTTTCGGGTCGGCGCCCATTCGCGTCCCGCCCATATGATGTCCGCCGGGCGCGCCGCCCGTTTCCGGCGCACGCCAGACGAGGTTCGCACGTGTCGCGTGGCCCATCTCTTCCATCTTGCGCGCCATGAATTCGGTGCGGGCCAGCTCGTTCGGCCGCCGGGAATCATAGGTCAGCCGCGGCGCCGGCAGGCCCCATTGATCGCGGACATTCGGATCCAGATCGATGGTCTGATGCGGATAGGGCAGATCCTCGATCTGCGCCGCGATGGCCGCGTGGCGCGCATAATATTTGGCGAAGAAGTCGCGATAGGCCGCGCCCCAGCGCGGCGTGCCGGGCGGCGGATTCATCGTCACCGCCCCGATTGGCCCGCCTTCGAGCGCGACGGGTCCGACCGAAATCTGCGCACCGCGGATGAATCCCATTCCGCCATGGTCGAAATTGTCGGAGTTGAAATCGTCGATCGAGTGCTTCTGCGCGCTCGGCCCCATATAGACATTGACATATTCATCGTCGAACGCGATCTGCACCCGCGCCCTCAAATGGGTCATGAAATGCTTGCCGACATGGCCGCTCGAATTGGCGAGACCATCGGGAAATTTTGCGGTCTTGGACAACAGCAGCAGACGCGTATTGTCATAGGTGAAGGGCGCCAGGATGACGAGCTCGGCTTCGATCGCATTGTCGGAGCCATCGGGCCCATAATAGGAAACGCCTGTCGCGCGCCCGCTATTGTCGCTGTTGACGCGATAGCACATGGCCCCGGTGAGCAGCTTGAAATTGCCGGTGGCGTCTGCCTCGGGAAGTTTGGTGACCAGGATGCTCGACTTGGCGCCGACATGGCAGCCGAAGGCCTGGCAGAAGCCGCAATAGGTGCATCCGGCGCGGCCCTTATAGGCTTGCGAGAGAATGGCGCGCGGCGATGAGAACGGGTGATAGCCGAGCTTTTGCGCCGCCTCGTTGAAGATCAGACCCGAGCGGTCGGGAATGAGCGGGGGCAGGGGATAATCGCGATTGCGCGGCGCTTCGAACACATTGCCGCCGGCGATTCTGGCGCCTTTCAGATTGCCCGCCTTGCCCGACACGCCGAGCTCATATTCGGCGCGGTCGTAATAGGGCTCCAAATCCGCATAGCTGAGCGGCCAATCGATGAGCGAGGAATCCTCCGGTATGGCGCGCGCGCCATAGCGTTCAACCGTCGCCGAGCGGGCGCGGAAATCATCCTCATGCATGCGCCATGAGAGCGCGCCGTAATGCACCGTGCCGCCGCCCGCCTGCGCACCGTAATTCAAGGTCTGCAGCGGCGCCGCGCGCCCATTGGCATTGGTGCGCCATGTTACCGGCTGGCGTTTCCAATTGGGGCGCAAATCCTGCCGCTGGAAATAACGCAATTCGTCATGCGGTTCGAAATCCTGGGTCTTCAGGCGCGGTCCGCGCTCCAGACCGATGACGCGCATGCCCGCTTTGCTGAGCTCGGCCGCAAGAATCCCGCCCGCGCCGCCCACGCCGACGATGACGACATCGGTTCTTTCCGTGGCCATCTTACGTCCTGCCGCGCAGCGCTTTGGCTTGCGCCTGCAGCCCCATCATCGGTGCGCGCGTGAAGGCCTGCTTGCTCTGCATCTCGGCTTCACTGAATTGCGGCTGCGCTCCGGGAAAACCGACAAGCCGCCAGCCCGCGAAGTCCTTATTGCCGCCATAGACGGGGTCCGCGAACATGCCCTCCATGGTGTGAGTGCGAAGCGTGTTGAAGAAGGCTTGCGCACTCGGCCAAGCGAAGCCTTCGGCCTTCCCCGATTCCAGCGCCGTGATCACGGCATCCTGTTGCGCGACAGGCAGGCGCGCGAACGCGGCGTTATGGGCTTTGCGGCAATAGGCATCGAGCTGCGTCAACCCGTGGCGATAAAACTCCTGCTGGTCCGAATAGGCGCCGGCAAGCGCGAGGTCGATATAGTTGAGCACGCCGGCCTCGGTCGCGCCGGGTTTCCCGGGTGCTCCGGGCATCAGGCGCTCGGCGAAGGCCGCGATGGTTGCGGATTCCTCGCTGTTGAAAAACGCGCCATGGCCCGCGCCGCCCGCTTCCATATGCGCCATGGCCGAGGCATCGGCTTTGCGCGATTGCGCCAGGGCGTCCGGCGCCAAACCCGCGGTCGCGACAATTCCTGCGCCGGCCGCCGCGCCCTTCAGGAAAGCGCGGCGCGATTCTTCCTCTTTGCTCATGGCTCGCCTCTATTTCGCCGCCGCGGTGCGGAACTGCGCCTGCCATTTGGCGGCGTATTGCGCGCGCGGCACTTCATCGCCCCGCAGATAAACCTTGTTGATCTTGCGTGTGTTGGCGATGTTGTCGAGCGGGTTGGCGTCCAGCACGATGAAGTCGGCGTTCTTTCCGGGCGCCACCAGGCCGGTGTTGAAATGTCCCGCCGCGGCGCCGTCGCTTGTCGCAGCTTTAATCGCTTCGCTGGGCGTCAAGCCCATGGCGACCATGCTTTCAAGATCGAGGTGATTCTGGAAAGCCACCAAATGGCGTGTCTGGCCGGTATCGGTGCCGGCAACAACTTTCATGCCCGCGGCTCGTAGCACCATCATGTTCTTGCCGTCCGCGGTAAAGGCCGCCTTTGCTTGCGCAACCTGTGCCGGCATCATCTTCTTCAGCGGATCGCCCCAATATTGCTCGATGTTTCGCTGCGAATAGAGCGCCTTCAAAAGCGGATCGTCCAGCCACGCGGGACGCTGCGGCCCGCCCTGGGTGTTCATCCACGCCGTGATGAGAGCCGGAGTCACCCACATGTTTGGACGATCGTTGCGCGCGATGCGGTCCTTGACGAGCGCGATCATCTCATTGTCCACCACGTCGCCGCCGCGCACCGGAACGTGGAGCCAACCCTCCATGCCGCCCTTCATCATCAGCTTGGCGTCCGAGAGTTTGACGTTGTGGACGGCGACGGGAACGTTGAATTTGTGCGCTTCGTCGAGAATGGCCCCGTAAAGCGCGGGGGTCAGCGTCTTCTTCTTTCCGTCCCGATCATCCACCCAGATCTTGATGAACTCCGGCTTCATCATGACGTAGTCGCGCACCGCGGTGCGCGCTTCCTCGGGCGTCGATACCGGATAGGATACGTCCACGCGCGAAGGATCGCCTTGCGCGCCCGAGCCGGGCCACGCCATGCCGGGGCCGGCGGTCTTGAAAAGAGCGGCTCCGGGAATGACTTCGTTCCTGACACGCAAGGCCGCATCGCCCCATTTGGTCCGGCCGCCATGCATGTCCGATCGTTCGACGAGATCGCCCACGCCGACCACGGCGCCGACACCGACATAGGCAAGCCGCTGGAGATGATCGATCAGGTTCTCGCGGGTGAAGGTCTCCTTCGACATCGTGCCGGCAATCAGATCCTGGAATCCGAAATGGCCATGCATGTCGACAATCGTCGGCATCACCGTCTTGCCGGTGAGATCGACTCGCGTCGCGCCCGCAGGCAGCGGCAGCTCGCCTTTCCGGCCTACCCGAGTGAACTGATTGCCGGTGATGAGGAAGGCGGAGTTTTCGATGGCAGGACTTCCATCGCCGGTGATCAGCCGCGCGCCCTCGTACAGGACCACGCGTTGCGCGGGCCCTTGCGGTTGGCTTCTCGCATCGGAGGCGCCGAACGCCGCCATGACAAAGGATGCGGCGACCAGCAGGCGAGGGACGATGCGTTTCGCAAAGAACATGGCGATCTCCTAGAGGATGAACATTATTTACCGAGGCGGTCCGGTCCTTGGGACAGCATGTTGATGCGATAGAGCCCCTGGCGCGCCGTGATATAGAGCGTCTTCTTGTCCGGTCCGGCAAAGGCCACATTCGAGGGCTGGCGCGGCACTTTGATGGTGCCGAGATATTTGCCTTGCGGATCGAACACCTGAATGCCCGTCAGTGTCGTGACATAGAGTCTTCCATCGCGGTCCATTCCCATGCCATCGCCGAAGCCTTCTTCACCGGCTTTGATGTCGTGAAGCTCGGCAAAGGCGCGCTTGTTCTTCACCGTGCCGTCGGCCTGGATGTCGTAACGGTAGACCGTGGTGCCAACGGTATTGTCGACATAGAGCGTCCGGCCATCGGGTGAGATCGTGATCCCATTGGGACGCGGCACGGAATCATCGATTGTGATGGGCTGCTTGGCGCCGGGCGGAATGTAATAGACATAGACTTTAAGCCCGGGCACCACGGGCCGCGGCCCCGGATCGGTGAAATAAATTCCGCCCTTGGCGTCGACGATCAGATCATTGGGCTGGAACAGGCGGAACCCCGGCACGACATTCATATAGCCGCCATTGGGATTCTTCTTGGTGATGCGCGGTCCGTCGCCTTCCGCCCACAGCATGGTGCCGTCGCGCATCAGCGCGATCCCATTTCCGCGGTTGGTATTCTCGCGCTCCATCGCGATCTTGCCGCTCGTATCGATATGATAGGTGCGGCTGGCGAGTGTGTCGGAGAAATAGACGCTGCCGTCAGGCGCTCCGAGCGGACCCTCAGTATTCTCGAATATCTCGCTCACCAGTTCGGGCTGCACGCCCGGCGCAACGACGCGTGGTATGCCGGGCGAGGTCTGCGCCAGAACCGCTGGAGACAGCATTCCGCTCAAAACCAATGCGCCAAAGGTCAGGCTTAGACGCGCGCTTTGGTACTTTTTCTTGCCCGTATCCATTTCTCTCCCCCCAGATATGCGATCAATCCTCACCTTGCGCTGGCGAACGGCCCGACTTCCGGCTTCGGTTGTGTATTGGCCAAATCGCCAAGTTCGGCTCTGACGCCGCGTGCGATGGCCGCCATTTCGTTTCCGGCCTGGAAGCAGGTGAAATCGGGCCGGTCCTTCCAGGCGAGCGGGCCGCACAGCCGCTTGCCCGCTTTGATCGCCGCGTCATGGACGATGTTGATCGCCCGCTCGTAATCCGGATCGCCTTGCTTGAAGCCCGAGAAATTGCCCAGATCGCTCGAGGCTGCGAACACCGCGCTGATCCCCGGCACTTTGGCGATCTCATCGGCGTTCTTCAAACCTTCCAAAGTCTCGATCATGACGATGACCACGAGATTGTCGTTGATGGTGTTGCGATAGCCGCCCGGAACATTGCCCCACACATTCGGATCGAAGGCGACGCCGCCGCCCAGGCTGCGCCCGCCCATCGGCGGGAAATAGGCCCAGTGCACGACCTCTTTGGCTTCTTCCACCGTATCGACCGTCGGCACGACGAGCACCAGCGCGCCGCTATCGAGGGCGTGCTGGATTTGCTGCTCGTTCGTGTAGGCGATGCGCACGCCTGGGACCGCCTTGGCGTTCGGGCATGTGCGCCAGGCGCGAGCAACCGCGTCCCACTCCGAAGGCGAATGCTGCATCTCGGTCCAGGTGAAGTCGTAGCCGGCATTTGCCATGGCGCAATAGGTGGTGGGATCGTTGACCGCAAAGACGGTGCCCCCGACCAGCTTCCCGCCTTGCATCAGTTTGATTTTGGCGGGGTTCCAGATCTTCGTTCCCGCCGGCGCGTTGAAGGCCGAGCCATATTTCCAGGTCGACATATTGTACGGCCCCGGGTTGATCGCACCCGGCGGCGCGACCGCTCTGGCGTTGCTGTCTCTGCCAGCGGGCGCGGCGAGCGGAAACGGGTTTGGTGCTTGCTGCGCAGCGGCCTGCCAAACCGCGATTCCGAGGACCGCGCCGGCGAGGGATGCGGCGATCAGATAGCGTGCATGTTTCATCTCGATCATGATCTTCTCCATCTGCTCTCGTTTATCTCAATCCAAGGGCTGTATGCGCGCGATCCAACCGTCATGGTCTGTGTACCAGACGGTCACCGGATCGGTGGAATTGTCGATCCAGGATTCGCGGTCGAAACCATAAGGTTCGGGAAGCACATATTCCGTCCACTGCGCGAGTTTCGGATTGAACCGCACATAGCGGCCGCTATGGGATTCCCCGGCCCAGACCTCGCCATTCTTGTCCGCGTGGGCCGTGTAGAGCGCGGTGTATGGCGTCGGTATGCGGTATTCGACGATTCTTTTCTTCTTGATATCGAACTCGACCAGAAGTCCGCCGCGGCCGCCCGCCCAATAATTCCCGTCGGGATCGAATTCCCCGCGCGCGGGTCCCGTATTGGGGCTGCTGTCGGGCTCGAACACTTCGCCCGTCTTCGTATCGACCACGATGACGCCGTCGCGCGGCCATGCGCCGCCGCCGAAATATCGCCCGTCTGCGCTCATCGCGCTGCCATAGGTGGAGGCGAATTTCTTGGTCGGATAATCCTTCACCACCTCGCCGGTCAGCGCATCCACTTTGCTCACATTGCTGCCGCGCGCGCGCCAGATATAGCCTTGCGGATCGAGCGCGTAATTGCCGCCCATCGGCGCATTGATCGGCTCGGGGACTTTCCAATGCACGCGGCTGAACTGGTTGGTCTTGGGATCGAGGCGCCAGATATTATGCGCCCAATTCTCCGAACCCCAGACGATGTCGTTCTTGTCGACATGAATCCAATGCGTGCCGGGAAGCGAGCCTTCCTCCACGCCCGGGACGTGGAATTCGGTGACCTTGCCCGTCTTGGGATCGAGGCGGCCGACATAGGAGGAACGATGGGTGCTGTACCAGATGTTGCCCTTCGAATCGCCGCTCACGTCATGCGTGGCGAGCTCAAGGCGCGGCAATTCATATTCGGTGATGACGACATGGGTCGCGCGCCCCTGCGGCCGCGGCAGCGTGACGAATGACGGATCGGGCACATCGGGTCCGCGCACCGTGGCCAACCATTTCACCAATTGCTGCTCCAACGCGTCGTTGAAGCGGCCCACGGGGCGCTGCAGGATGAGCGGGGAGCCCGCGC
>Ga0209488_10001198_pt1 | contig 22218 bp, 19 predicted proteins | sample Rivendell_Oct201_8_FD_188349 | JGI IMG/M metagenome (GOLD analysis project Ga0209488, IMG submission 188349) | Vadose zone soil microbial communities from the Eel River Critical Zone Observatory, Northern California, USA -... | ecosystem: Environmental > Terrestrial > Soil > Vadose zone >...
GGCGGCCTCACGGAACGCGCGTCCATACATCAAGCCCAGCCGGTAATTCACTGACAGAACCACATAACCCTTGCTGGCCAGATACTGATTTTCCGCGTAAGCGTTGTGGTAGTAGTACATGTAGTGGAAGCCGGGCATCATCTGCCTTGGCGGGCCGCCATGAACAAAGATCAGGGCCGGAGCTGACGCGGCGTGATTGCGCGGAACAAAAAGCTGTCCGTGGATTTCCAGCCCGTCTCCGCTTTTGAACGTGACGGTCTGCGGCTCAACCAGTTGGTCCGACGGGAAATCTTTTGGCAGGGCGCTGGCGGCGATCATCTGGCGCACGTATGGGAGGCGGCCCGGCCCATAATTAGGGGCAAGGTAATACGGCATCGCCGGAGAAGTTGCGCTCGAGCCGAAGCAGACAATCGTTTTGCCATCGCCGAGTATCACCGGATGCCATTCAATGGTCTTACCCTGCGTTAGCGGCAGACGCCTCAGGTCTGTTTTGTTCGGGCGGGTGAAGTCTTGCAGACCGGACGAGAAAATATGCCGGCGTTCTACGTCTCCATCGTTCGACGTGTACAACACCGCATTCTCGTTTTTCGCCAGCTCAACGTCTTCCACGTCGAAGTCGCCCGGAGTGAGCAGCGCAGTTTTCCCGCTGTCTGCATAGAGAATGTAGAGATGGTTTCTACCATCCTGCTCGGAGCAAAAAACAATCTTCCCGCCTTCAGCAAACTTCAACGACTCACTGGCAAACGGCGGTAGCGAATCATTCATCTCCTTGCCGCTGTGCCACAGTTCATGCGCTTCTGCTGTCGCGGCATCGGCCAGCCAGATGGCCCACGGCTCTGGACGACGTGGAATCAGCGGCTGATGGGCCTCTGCGCCGGGCGTGCGGATAAATACCAGTTGCTTGCCGTCAGGCGACCATCGCGGCGCAGAATCGCGGTCCACGCTTGGCGCAACATAGCGCACGCGCTGCACAGCGAGATCAAAGATTGCGATGAACGCGTGGTCTTTTCTGCCTGTCCTGAAGGCAAGATGCTTGCCGTCGCGCGACCATTGCGGCTCACTTTCGTCACCGCGCAGTTCCGTGAGCTGGTGCGCAGGTTTGTCGGCAGCAACGCTGGAGATCCACAGATGATTCTTCGGGCCCACCCAAACCGCGGTTGCGCCGTCGGGCGAAAGCTGGATGTCCTCGCAATCCTCCTCCGGGCAGCCCATATCGCCCAGCAGACGCGGCTTTCCTGTTTCCACGTCCGCAGCCCACACCTGCTGCTTCGGTTCTTTCGTCTCCGTCGAGGGATTGGCGACGTGGCCTTCACCATTCACTTCAGACCCGCGAGCAAAAACCACAGTCTTGCCGTCCGGCGTAAGCTTCACTGCAAAAATGTCCTGGCCGTCGTCACCTTGATAGTGTGTGACCTGCCGCGCAGTAAAGTCCGGCGCGTCCGCCATCCAAATGTTGCGCTCGCCTCTACTGTCAAAGACCCAGGCAATGCGGTTGGCCTTTGCCGCCGTAGTCAACGCCGTCGGGAACGGAGAACTCATCACCTGTTCCAAAGTGAAGCCGGAGGTTTGCGCAATAGAGGAAACGGCAAAGATCAGAATGAGCAGAGGAAGTCGAAGGAGTTTCATAAAGCCGACATCATAGCAGCCCGCTCAGCCTATTTCGCGTTCGTCAAAAGCGATCAGCGTGGCTTTTCCAGATAGCCGCTCACCAACGCCGCGCACGCTTCCACAAACTGCTGCTCTTCGAAAGTAAACGTATTGGCAAAATAGCTGTTGATGTCGATCTCGCCGTACAGCGCGCCTCGGACAAAGACAGGGACCACGATCTCCGATTTCACCAGCGCCGACGAAGCTTTGTACCGCGGATCATCCGCCGCATTGTTTACCACCACGGTTTTTTTGCTGGAAGCCGCCGCGCCGCACAGTCCTTTATCCAGGGAAACGTTTTCATGCGGCTCAAAGCTGCCCACATGCGGGCCCAGATTCAGGCTGCCCGGACGCGCCTTGTCCACCAGATAAAATCCCACCCAGTTATAGCGCGTCATGGTGTCATGCAGCTTCTGGACGATCTGGTCCATCAACGCATCCACGGTGCGCGCTGACTGCGCTACGTATCCGAAGTCTTTGAGCAACTCTGTATGTTTGGCCATTGCCGGGCACGGGCCTGCGCGGACTCATGGACGGCCCTGCTGCTTTTATATAGTCACCCGTCGCGAGCGGCAATGTCATTGTGGGTTCATTTGCGGGTACTAAAGCAACAGGGAGTCACAGCAAGCGGACACGGACTTTAGCCTAGCGCTTCTTTTCCATGTACTTCCCCACCAGTTGCGCCACCTCTTCCGCGAAGGTCTGCTCCGCCTTGGTGAACGTGTTGGCGAAATAGCTTTCAATGTCGAGTTCAGCCACCAGGTCATTTTTAGCCAGGATGGGAACTACCATGTTCGCCTTCACAATTTCCGATCCTGAAAGATATCTCGGGTCCTTCGCTACATCGTTCACCACCACGGTCTTGCGCGTTGTCGCGGCGGCGCCGCACAGTCCTTTATTGATGGGAATACGCACATTAGGGCTGAAGCTGCCCACGTAAGGTCCAACAACCAACATACCGGGATCGGCCTGGTCCACCAGGTAAAAGCCGACCCAGTTGTACCGTGAAAACTCATCATGAAGCTGTTGTGAAATATGGCTCATCAGCGCCGACCCTGTCGCAGCGCTCTCAGCAAACAGACGGAACGCCTGCATCAGTTCCTGGTGTTTTGACATGTTTAGTAGTGTCCTGGGCCTTCCAAAAGATTGCCCCTGTTATACATTTCAAGGCTGCATGGGAGCAACGTAATTCTAGCCGCGCCGCACCGGCTTCATTGCTCAAGACGGCTCACTTCTGTCTCAACTGTGCGTCCAATTTGAAAACATCCGCTCCACCCTTTACCCTTGATTGGGACAGCCTATGAAGATTTCTCGTTTCCGCAAGCTCGCAATCATCCTTGTATTTTTCTCTATCGCTCTCACCCTTCACGCCCAGGACATCGCTTCTTTTGAAAAGCGGATCACGGTCAAGAAGCTGGCTAACGGCCTGACGATCGTGCTCATGGAGCGCCCGGAAGCTCCGGTGTTTTCGTTTTATACGCGCGTGAATGCCGGCTCAGTCCAGGAAGTCCTCGGCATCACCGGACTGGCCCACATGTTTGAGCACATGGCCTTTAAAGGCACGCAGGAAATCGGGACCACGAACTGGCCGGCAGAAAAAGTGGCGCTGGAAAAAGTAGAGATCGCTTATGCCGCGTATCTCAAAGAGAAGCTGAAGGAAGTTGGGCGCGACGAAAAAAAAGTCGCTGAGCTGGAAAAAGCCTGGCAAGCCGCAGCAGCCGCCGCCGACGAGTATGTTATCCCCAACGAGTTTGGCGAGATCGTGGAAAGCCAGGGAGGCGTAGGGCTCAACGCGTCGACGGACCGCGACGAAACCACGTATTTCTACTCATTTCCGCAGAACCGCCTGGAGCTCTGGGCTTATCTTGAGTCAGAGCGTTTTCTGGAACCGGTGATGCGTCAGTTTTATAAAGAGCGTGATGTGGTGTATGAAGAGCGGCGCATGAGCGTCGACAGTTCTCCGCAAGGCCGCCTTCTGGAACAGTTCCTGCGTGCTGCATTCATCGCTCATCCCTATGGACGCCCGGTAATTGGCTGGCCTTCTGATCTGCGTGCCTTTTCCGCAACCGATGCCGCAAATTTCTTCAAGAAATATTACGTTCCTGCCAACGTGGTAGTCACCGTGGTGGGCGACGTAAAGGCCGCGGAAGCGATGCCGATCATCGAAAAATACTTTGGCCGAATTCCTGCTCGCCCGGCTCCAGAGCCCCTGCGTACGCAGGAGCCTCCGCAACAGGCGCTGCGCAGCGTATTGTTACGCGACCGCAGCCAGCCGATTTATGTCGAAGGCTACCACCGTCCTGATTTTCGCGATCCGGATGACGCCGTGTATGACGTTCTTGCTGACTTGCTCTCCAAAGGCCGCACCTCACGGCTCTACCGTTCGCTGGTGCGCGACAAACGCATTGCCATCGCCGCTCAGGGCGGTTCGTTCCCCGGCACCAAATATCCCAGCCTGTTTTTCTTCTTTGCCGCGCCCAGCCAGGGACACACTGCGGAAGATATGGCCGCGCCCATACATGAAGAGATTGAGAAGCTGAAGACGCAGGACGTAACCGATGACGAACTTCAGTCGATCAAGACCCGCGCCAAGGCTGACCTGATTCGCGGCCTCGGCAATGATCAGGGATTGGCTTTCCAGTTGGGTGAGTACCAGGCGCTCTATGGCGACTGGCGAGAACTCTTCCGCCAGATCGATGAAATTGAAAAAGTCACCAAGGCCGACATTCGCCGCGTCGCCAACAAGACGTTCCGCGAGGAAAACCGCACCGTCGCCACCATGGAAACTGAAGCGCCGAAACCAAAGCCAGCCGAACCAGCCAAAGGAGAGCAGAAATGAACAAGGTGAAACTTTTGCTCTTCATGATCGTAACTCTGGGGATGAACGGCTTCGTGCTCAGCGCGATTGCCCAAAAAACCAAACCGATTCCACCGAAAGTTCCACAGGCCGCAGCCAAACCTTCCGCTGCCCCCGCAAATTCATGGCAGAAGGTTCCTATTCCTCCGCTGCGTCAGTTCAAACCGCAAGAACCGCGCCGTGTGGAACTTTCAAACGGAATGGTGATTTTCCTTCAGGAAGACCACGAACTGCCACTGATCGATGGCACCATTCGCATCCGCGGCGGATCACGTGAAGAGCCGGCAGACAAGGTCGGCATGATCGCCCTCTACGCCGACGTCTGGCGCACCGGCGGCACCAAGACCAAGACCGGTGACGAACTAGACGACTTCCTGGAAGCCCACGCCGCACGCGTTGAGGCTTCAGAAAGCGCGGACTCAACATTCATTTCCTGGTCGTCGCTCAAGGAAAACTACGATCAGGTCTTTCCCGTTGTTCTTGATCTGCTGGAAAACCCTGAGTTTCGCCAGGACAAGCTCGAGCTGGCCAAGCAGCAGTTTGCCAGCCTGATCTCTCGCCGTAACGACGACCTCGATGACATCGCTCAGCGTGAATCCACTAAACTGGCGTACGGCCCGGACAATCCGTATTCCCGCTCAGCTGAGTACAACACAGTGGACGCCATTACGCGCGAAGACCTGCTGCAATGGCATAAACGCACCATCGCGCCGGCCAATATGATTCTGGGTCTCGCCGGTGACTTTGACCCTGCCGCCATGGAACAAAAGCTGCGCCAGGCCTTTGGCAGCACGCCCCGGGGAGAGCGGTTTGTTCCCGCGAAGATCACCTTCACTAACCCCACGCCAGGAATCTATTTTGTAGAGAAAAATGATGTCAACCAAAGCTCCATTGAGATGGTTGACCTCGGCATCGATCGCCGCAATCCCGACTACTACGCCGTGGCCGTCATGAATGAGTTGTTCGGCGGCGGATTTTCCTCGCGCCTGTTCGTGAACATTCGTACCAAACTGGGGCTGGCCTATTCCGTGGGCGGCGGCGTGGGAACGGCTTTTGATCATCCTGGCATCACGCGCTTCGCCATGGGCACCAAAAGTGGCACCACCGCCGCTGGAATTGACGCCCTGCGCAAAGAAATGGACAAGCTGATTACCGGCACAGTCCAGCCGATTGAATTGAAAAAAGCCAAAGACGCCATCTTGAATTCTTTCATTTTCGAGTTCGACTCCAAGCAGAAAGTCCTGGCAGAGCGCATGCGCTATGAGTTTTATGGCTTCCCGCCGGATTTTCTGGAGCAATTCCGTGCCGGCATTGAGAAAGTCACGCCCGCTGACGTTGATCGCGTCGCCCGGAAGTATGTCCATCCTGACAAAATGGCGGTTCTGGTGGTCGGCAACGCCAAGGATTTTGACCGCGAGCTCTCAACCTTTGGCAAGGTCAATACGATCGATATCAGCATTCCGCCGCCGAAGTCCAAAAAGTAACAGAGACGCGGCTGCAAAGGCGAGATCCCAAAAGCAAAAGGCACGCGTTTTCCGCGTGCCCTTCATTGCAAAACTCATCTTCTTAGCTGTTGACGGGCGTTGCGGAGCAGTGCTTCTCAAAAGCCTGCTTCAGCCGGGTGGCAATCGTGTTCGGATCGCTCACTTCAATGTCATGCCGCTGCATCATGTACACGAGTTTTCCGTCGCGCATCAGGGCGATGGAAGGCGAGGTCGGCGGAAAGCCTGTGAAGTGGCTTCGGGCTGCATCGGTTGCTTCCCTGTCCTGTCCGGCAAAAACCGTGATCATGCGGTCCGGACGAACGCCGCTCTGAATCGCCGCGCGCACTCCGGGACGCATTCTTCCCGCAGCGCATCCACAGATGGAATTCACCACTACCATCAGCGTGCCTTTCTGCTGGATGGCATTTTCCACGTCGGCCGCGGTGCGCGCCTCTTCAATGCCGCCTGCCGTCAACTCCTGGCGCATGGGCGCCACCATTCCCTCTGGATACATTTCTTTTCCTCCCGATTGGTCTGCCTCTATTCTACCAATTAAAAACTCATTTCCCTAGTTCACGTCCGTGCTGTACTCTGGTACCAATCTTTTGAACACCCAGGAAAACATCCCCCTTGCTCCGCTGACCACTTTTCGCGTTGGTGGCCCTGCGCGCTATTTTGTTGACGCCCATTCGGAACATGAAGTTTCTGAAGCGGTGGCCTTTGCCTTCGCTCGCAAGCTTCCCTTGTTCGTTCTGGGCGGCGGCAGCAATCTTCTGGTATCCGATGAAGGCTGGCCTGGCCTGGTCCTGAAAGTCTCCCTCGCGGGAGTGGAGTTTGAAGGCGACCTCCAAAAAATGCTGTTCCACGCGGGAGCGGGTGAGAACTGGGATGATCTTGTCGCTTTGGCCGTCAGCAAGAATTGCGGGGGGCTTGAATGCCTGAGCGGAATTCCCGGCACGGTCGGCGGCACACCGGTACAAAATGTGGGCGCTTACGGACAGGAAGTAGCGGATACCATCACCCGCATTCATGCTCTGGAGATCGCCACTGGCAAGTTCCTGGACATGAGCAACGGCGATTGTGGTTTTTCCTATCGTTCCAGCGTTTTCAATAGCACGCGCCGCGACCAGTACATCGTGCTTGAAGTGTCCTACCGCCTTTGCCGGAATGGCGACGCAAAGATCGAATACGCCGATTTAAAGAAATTCTTCGCTGCTGATCCCGAAAAACCCACGCTTCAACAAGTACGCGACGCCGTGCGCTCTATCCGCCAGGGCAAGGCCATGCTGATAGCCCCTGGCGACGAAGACTGCCGCAGCGCCGGATCATTCTTCAAAAATCCCATCGTCAGCATGGACGAGGCAGATCGGATTCAGGCGATCGCGGAAAAGCGCGCACCCGGCAAGGCTATGCCCCGCTATCCGGCAGCCGATGGCCGGGTAAAACTCGCGGCTGCATGGCTGGTGGAGCAGTCAGGATTTTCGAAAGGCTATTCTTTGGGGCCGGTCGGAATTTCACGGAAACATACGCTGGCCATCGTGAACCGTGGCGGCGCGACGGCAAAAGACATTGTTGCCCTAAAAGACGAAATAGAGAAAAAGGTATTCGACATCTGGGGAATCAGTTTGCGGCCAGAGCCGGTATTTGTGGGGTTTTGAGCGTTTTCCTGCCTTAATTCCTTGAGTAAAATCTCGTTTGCAGGTTGCAGAGTAAATTTTAGGGTTACCAATCCCTCAATATGGCTCTATTTGTGCGTTTCTGGGTATTCCGGTGGATGAAACTTCACCCAATTCAGTTTCTGTCCTTGGAGAGAGATTATGCTCCCAAGGAGAATTGCCAATAGCAATGGTTTCACAAAAACCTTCTCTGGTCAGAATAGGGGGGCGGATTTGAATAGCGGATATTCCATTCATCTCGACATCCATTTCCAGCCCAATTCCGTACTTGAAGTGTATCTTTCTGCGGCTTAATTCATCTTAGAGACAAGAGGCCGGAATCCGGCGACGCAGGACTTAGAATAGAGGCAGGCTAAACCGAAGAATATGCTGATCAAGAAACCCGATGACATTCCATCCTTAGAGATCACTCCAAAACCGGCCTATCTGAGTCGGCGCAAGTTTATTGCCGGCGCGGCGGCGGCGAGTGCTGCCCTGGCCGGTGGGTTTTACCTGCGCGAGCACATGGATACGGCGAATACCGTCCACGCACAAGGCGCGAAACTCAGCGGCATTGTCAAAAGTCCGCTCAGCACCTCAGAAAAACCGACCTCATTTAAAGACATCACAAATTACAACAACTACTACGAATTCAGTATAGACAAGTACGAGCCTAACGGGCTGGCAAAGAATTTCCGCGCGCGACCGTGGACCGTCGCGATTGACGGCATGGTCAAGAAGCCCAAGAAACTGGACATCGACGCCATCATGAAGCTGGCGCCTCTGGAAGAACGCATCTACCGCCATCGCTGCGTTGAAGGCTGGTCGATGGTTATCCCCTGGGTTGGCTTTCCCTTGAGCGCCCTGATCAAAGCCGCCGATCCGCTCCCGAGCGCGAAGTTTGTCGCCTTCCAAACCGTTGTTGCTCCGGACCAGATGCCTAACCAGAAACGCAACGACGTGCTGGATTGGCCCTATGTCGAAGGCTTGCGTCTGGACGAAGCCATGCATCCGCTGGCCATCATGGCGGTCGGCCTCTATGACGAAGTTCTTCCCAACGTTGACGGCGCGCCCTTGCGCCTGGTGGTGCCGTGGAAATATGGGTTCAAAGGCATTAAGGCAATCGTGAAGATCAGCTTTACTGACTCCATGCCTCCGACAACGTGGAACAAAATGGCCGCAAATGAATATGGGTTTTATTCCAACGTGAATCCGCAGAAGGACCATCCGCGCTGGAGCCAGGCCAGCGAGCGCCGCATTGGCGAATTCCGCAAGCGGCCAACGTTGATGTTCAACGGCTACGCTGACCAGGTGGCCAGCCTTTACTCCGGCATGGATCTGCAAAAAAACTACTGATGAAACCCCTGCCGGAAAAGTTCGTCCGAGCGTTGAAAGCACTAGTGTTTCTTTGCTGCCTGGGGCCGGCCTTCGTGCTTATGTGGAAGGGATTTCACGATGGCCTGGGCGCCAATCCCATTGACGTCATCACGCGAACTACAGGCAAGTGGACGCTCACTTTCCTGCTGATCACGCTCAGTGTCACGCCGGTACGAAAGTTGAGCGGACTGACCTGGCTGATTCGCTTCCGCCGCATGCTTGGACTCTTCGCGTTCTTTTACGGCTCTTTGCATTTGATGACATATGTCTGGCTCGACAAGTTTTTTGACGTTCACGAAATGCTGCACGACATTGCCAAACGCCGGTTCATCACCGCCGGAATGACCGCATGGTTCCTGATGCTGCCGCTGGCCCTTACATCTACCACCGGCTGGATTCGACGCATGGGCGGCAAGCGCTGGCAAAAGCTGCACCGCCTCATCTACTTCAGTGCTGCTGCTGGAGTGGTCCACTTTATGTGGCTGGTCAAGGCAGACCTGCGCCGCCCGTTTACTTATGGCGCGATCCTGGCAGCACTTCTCGCCTATCGAGTGATTGTCTGGCTGATATCGAGGGCGCGCGCCCGACGCACTATGGCAGGCCAGCAAATAGCGCGCGCCTAGCTATCTTCTTCTCAGTCCAATTCTGTCTCAAAATACCAAAGGCGCATCCGTGGATGCGCCTTTGTAGTTGAATCACGTATGGATCAATGGAAATTGAGCCTGATCGTGGTTGCCTGTTCGATTGGCTGACCGTTGAGCCTGGCCGGCTTGAACTGATAGCCCATTACCGCCTGAAACGCGGCATCCTTAAAAATGGGCTGGCCGCTGATGAATTTCGGATTGGATGGTTTGCCATCTTTGCCCACCGTCACCTGCACAACCACCGCGCCGGTTATGCCACGCGCTTTTGCAATGGCAGGGTAAACCAACGGGCCAGTTCTAAGCACCTGCAAGGGCTCAAGCTGCGACTGCTCAATCGCCGCGGCTGAAGGTGTTGACGACGCTACCGGACGCGCCAGGCTCGATAAAGGCGTCGACGTGTTCGCGCTGTCTGCTGTAAATGAAGGCGCCACTTCTGGAGCCGCTTGTGCCGAGTTCCGCGCTATCCTCGAGGTGCCAGTGCTGCCCAGAGTCGCCACAGGTGCCGGTTTCTCCGCGGGAACAGGTTTTTCTACCTGCACTGAATTCTTCTCTGCAACTGTCTTGCCTGCTGCTTTCTCCGCGACAGGCTTCGTGTTCACAGGCACAGTGTTCGGAGCGGCGAATGATGCCGTTCCGCTTGCTGCGGGCGACGGCTGCGTGCTGGCGGAAGGCGGCAAACTCGTGGTCGACGGCACGTTGGCAGCTTCCTGCGTTTGCTGCGGCGCCGCAGTTTTTGGCTTCTGTATCTTGAGAAATGCAAAGGTTGCCACGGCGGCAATTACCAGCACCGCGACTACGCCGACCATCATGAACCGGTTGCCCGGCTTCTTGTCTTCGGCAGCCACTGAATCGAACGTGCCAAAGTTCGCCCGAGGTGCGGCGTCAAACCGCCTCTCCTCTTTCTTCGGCGGCGTGGCCAGAGGAACCACTTCCAACGGGACACTCTTAATCGTTTCAATCTTCGCCATCGCCGGGGCAGCGGCGCGCGGGGCTGGCGATGAAGGTTTGATTACCACTGCCGGAGGCGTTGGCGACGCCTGCGTCGCGGCGACCACCGGCTTGGCGGTGATTGCGGGCGCGGCTGGCCTCGGAGCTTCGGCCTGCGGATTCTCCTCGCGGGCACGGCGCTCTTTTTGCAGCAAAGCAGAAATCTGGTCAGCCATGGTTTTTAACACGGCGACATGCGTGATGGTGAATGCGTGCGGCGTGGGCGCAAATGCCGCCAGCACGCCAACAACGCGGTTATCTTCCCGGATCGGCGTAACCACCATGGACCGGATTCCCAGTGAGCGGATAGCGGCGGTGTCAACCCGTGTATCAGTCTCACAATCATCGCAGCGTAGTTCTTTGCCGGTCTGAATGCAGAGCCCGGTAAAGGAGCCTTCCACGCGCAAAGCCGCGCCCACGTCGGGCGCGCTGCCGCCACTGCGGGCGCGGCAGACAATCTCATCGGCGTTGCCTTCGCTCAGTGCGATGGCCACTCCGGAAGCATTGGTGAAGGCCTGGGCGCGCTGCGCAACTACCGCCAGATCGTCCGGCGAGGCGCCACGCCCTCTCTTGCTAGCGCTGCTGTTAGCAGTATCTGAAGCTTGGGTTGCCATGTGTACGCCGTCCCTCAAAGCTATTTTTATTTCTTCCGGACTCGCCGGAAAACATCACTGGTAATATTCCGAAACGCACTGAACATATCGGCTCAAGATGCGCCCTGGACATTCTAAAAATCCTGCCGGCAATTTCCGCCAACTTGCAAGATGACTCAACGATCAAAATCTGTTGTCAAAATCAATGGTGTCAAAATTGATGGATCGGCGAAGTTCAGACGTGGGCGCTTTATGCCGCCGCGTTGAGTGGGGGACTCGCCCGATGAGCGAGGGAAACGCGTGCGGCGACGAACAGCCTGTCTTTACGGCCAGACCCGTTTTGTTTTGTCACCACCATTGCTTGTGGTCTGCACTGCCACCGGACGTGCCGCTTCCGAAACTGGAGCGCCGCCGCCTTCCAGGATGCGCGCCGCTACCCGCAACGCTTCGATCTCCGCATTCAAACCCGAGATCTGTGCCTGGAAAATGGCAATTTGATTTTCCTTCTCTTTTATCGCGTCATATATATTGTTCATTGTTTACCGGCCTCAGGCGCGAATATAGCAACTACTGTGCGAAAGTCAATCATGACCCAGGTACATAGGTTCAGTCATACACCTTAAGAATCAATACTTTAGTACATGTACCCGAGATGCTGATACTCTGGCCACTTTCCGGGAAAATCCGGTGAAAAAGCGATAAAACCTGGCAAAAACCGAAATTAGATGGTCGATGCAAGGCCACCATCCCTTCCCTTTCCCGATCTGGAACTGCCTATTACCTTCGTAACCTCGCCTGACGCGCTCCGGGGTTTTATTACGACATGAGCGCACGAAAATTTCACAAAAAGCAAATTATCGGACAATACGAAGCTGGCGATTGTAAATCTCAAGCATTGCCTACTTAGCCATTGATCAAGGGGCCGAAGGTTCCAGGCTCAGTTGGCCCAGGTCAGCCGCCATGTGTTATCGAAAGTCCCTATATTGGGACGAATAGCAATCCGTTGCCAATTTCATTAAAAGCCGTTTCTTTTCGCTGGACGTGTCGTTAAAAGAGTTTAGAATTCTCCGCGTCTCTCGGTTTCGGCATTCGGCGACCCTGGAGCGCGCGTTGATCAAACCAGCGCTGTTGCTTAAACCATGGAGAGAGAGATGAAGCTCGATTCAAGGAGATCCTCGATGAAGCGTTTACAACAGTTCTGCACGATCGCATTCTTATGTTGTTGTTTGCCATTGGCTCTGGCAAACGCGCAGAGCGCATCTAGCGCACAAATCTCGGGTACCGTGGTTGACCCGCAGGGAGCGGTCGTCCCAGGCGCCAAGGTAACCGCTACCAATCAAGCCACCGGTGTGCCGCGTTCTGTGAATACCACGTCCACCGGAAACTATGTTCTCCCCAACCTTGCGCCGGGCACGTACGACGTAAAGGTTGAGGCCAAGGGTTTTTCTGAAGCGAGCGGAAAAGGCCTTAAACTCAACGTCGGCGACCAGAAGAGTCTCGACTTTAACCTGGCAATTGCCGGCTCCAGCCAAACCGTGGAAGTAACGGCACAAGCTCCGCTGATTGAGACGACCAAGACTGACGTCTCTACCAGCGTTACCGATCTGGAAATGCAAAGATTGCCTACCTTCGCGGCAAGTAGCGGCGGCGCCAATGATTATGCCTCTCTTGCCTTGACAGCGCCGGGGGTCAAAGCCGACACGAGCACATTGACGACTGACCTGATCGGCCCCGGTTCCATCAATAATCGCGCCAACCTTTATAACGTTGACGGAGCGAACATCACTGACCAACTGGTTTCCGGACGCGACGGACTAGGCGCGTCAGTGGACGAGATCCAGGAATTCCAGGTCCTCACCAATAATTACAACGCAGAATACGGCCAGGCCGGCGGACTCGTGATCAATGCCGTGACCAAGTCCGGCACCAATCAGATCCATGGTGACGGTCACATGTACTTCCGCGGACGCAACCTGCAGGCATCGAACCCATTTTACAACTTGGGCTTGCTCCAGAGCGCCATTCCGCAATCGGCGGCGGCAACAGGCGTCGGTGGTCCGGTGCGCTGCCCCGATTCGGATTTCACTGGCATTGGAACCCTGTCGCAAAAATTGGTGAACGTTGATGGGTGTCCAAGGGTTCCGTTCCATCGCAAGGAAGGCGGATTCACGCTGGGCGGACCGTTTATCAAAGACAAGCTGTTCTGGTTCGGAAGCTTTGAATTAAGCCGGCAGGCTGTACCTCTTATCTTGACGCCGGCCAGCGGTCCTGTCGCGGTGCAGCAGCCCATCAATAACCACCTCTGGTCTGCCAAGCTGGACTGGAAGATCACCGACAAGGAGAGTTTGTCGGCACGCTTCAATGAAGACTGGATCGTGCAGGACAACCTGATCGTGCAGACCAGCAATTCGGTAACTCCTGACGATCTTGTTGCCAATATTGCCCATGTGAGCACGCTGAACGTTGGTTTGGTGTCCGTCTTGACACCGACGTTAGTCAATGAGGCGCGGTTCGCTTTCGTGCGCACGCTGAGCGACACCCCGGACAAGAGCACATCCCCAGGTGTGGTGAATACTTTAACGGGAACGATCAGTGGAGCCAACTTCTGCTGTCCGCAAGGCGGCCTGAACAAGCGCTACCAATACATTGAAAACCTGACCTGGACACATGGCAACCACTCCTTCAAGACAGGAGGTACCGTCAGCTACTATCCCTGGTTCTCTCTGTTCCCGCAGTTCCATTTCGGGCAATGGAGGTTTAATGGGACCAGCCCAACGGCCTTTACTTTCGGCTCTGGTCCCGGCAAGGTCACTTCCAAGGACAATATCTACGGCTTCTATTTCCAGGACACCTGGAAGATGTTCCACAACTTCACCGTGAATTACGGCGTTCGTTACGACTTCGAAGCCGGCGCCTTTAAGGGCGGCACAATTAAGGGTCCCAACGGAACCTGTTTCGAGGCCAATGGGATCATCCCGGCCTGCTCCTCGGATAAAAACAACTGGCAGCCGCGCCTGGGCTTCACCTGGGAAATCCGGAAAGGAACGCTCTTTAAAGCGTCAGCCGCGGAAAACACGGTGCTGGCTTTCAACAACGTGGTTCTGGATTCTCTGAATTTCGACGGCGTCAACCTGCGCACCCAGACCCTAAACCCATCGAGCCCCGGCTGGGCCGCGATTGCGGCGGCGTTTCCGAACGCCCCCGCCCCAGCCCTGCTGGCCGGACCGGCCTGCCCGCCCAACTGTGGGCGCATTCGGCCCATTTCGCCCAACTTGAAGAACCCGGAAATTCACATGTTCAACGCCAGCATCCAGCACGAGTTCGGCAAGAACATTGTGGCTGAAGTCCAGTACATCGGACAGTTTGGTTCCGGGCTGTTCGGCGAGCGCGACATCAATGCCCCGGTCATCGCTGCCGATCCAGCCCATCCTGGCTTCTTCTATTTCCAGAACCAGCCTAAGGTGGATCCTAGCCAAAGTGTCACCGCCCGGCCTGACAACCGCTTTCTTGCGATCCGCATGAACGAAAACTCGCGGACTTCGCAGTACAACGGCATGCTGGTCAGCGTGAGCAAGCGTATGTCCCAGCACTTCTCCCTCAATGGCAGTTACACCTGGTCCCATGCCATCACATCGGGTGAAGACTTCTTTGGTCTCTCCGAACCGGGAGATCCCAAAAACATCAAGGCTGAGCGTGGACCGGCCTTTAACGATGTCCGGCATGCGGTGAACCTGAGCGGCGTGATCGATTCAGGCCGCTTGAGCCAAACCAACGTCCTGCGCTGGTTCACCAATGACATTACCCTGGGCGTTATTGAGCAGCTCCAGTCCGGGCGTCCGTATCCCTTCTCCACCGGCAGTGGTGGCTTTGCCAACGCCATTTTCTTTGGAGCAGGCAACGAAACCCAGCAGCGTCCTAACGTGCTGCCGGACGGAACGATTTCAAGTGCGGGTATTGCTTCCGCCGACGGAACCAACGGTTTGTTCGTCACTGGTCCTAACGCAAACACCTTCCTGGCGCCGGCGGATGCCAGTGGCGCTGGCTCTCTCTCCGCTGACACCGGCGATGTCGTTGATTTCAAGCAACTCAACGGAAACCTGACCCGGGATGCAGGCCGCGGCAGTCCGTTCTACCGAACCGATGCTTCGCTCAAGAAAACCTTCCGCATGCCGCGGGCGGAGAGCGTTAAGCTTGAACTTCAGGCTGATGCGCTCAATCTCTTCAACCACAGTAACTGGCAGGGCTTCAACGCCAATAATTTCCTGTCGCTGCTGACTCCCGGTGGTCCTACCTGCACCAACTGCATGCGGCCCAACGGAACATACGCGGGCAACAGCGGCCAGCTGCTGCACGTTAGTGATATCAAACATGGAAAGATCAGCAACGACTTTACCAACCCGGTGTTCGGCGGTCTTGGCGATCCCGTTAGCGTTGACGGTTCGCGGCTCTTCCAACTTGCATTCCACGTGCGCTTCTAACCGCGTACGTGTACAAACCAAAAAGGCGGGCCTTCGGGCCCGCCTTTTTAATTTGGGATGAAGATGATTATAAACCAGTCGCTGCAGAACTCGTGACCGTAAGTTTCTTAACCACTGCTTGCCACACCGCAAGCAGAGCGCTGCCAATCAGCACTAGTGCCAGACACAAGCCTAGCCACATCCCAAGCGCGCCCATTTTCATCTTGAAGCACAGGAACGCGCCCAGCGGCAGACCGATCACCCAATAACCAACAAGATTGGCCAGCATGGGAATGCGCGTGTTGCCTGCGCCCCGAAGAGCGCCGGTCGCCACCACCTGTAATCCGTCGAATAATTGGAATACCGCCGCCACCAGCAGCAGCGTTGCTCCGGCATTGATCACGTCGATTTCAGGTGTGTACATGCGCGCAATCGGTTTGGCAAAGAAAAATAGCATCAGCCCTGAGCAAGACATGAAAAGCGCGCCAAAAAAGATTGCCATCCACCCGGCGCGGGCGGCGGCCTGAGCGTCACGAGCGCCCATGGCATGGCCCACCCGTACGGCAGCAGCGGAGCAAATGCCAAGCGGGACCATGTAGGTGAAGCTGGCGACATTCAGCGCAATCTGGTGTCCGGCCAACTGAACGGCTCCCAGTTTGCCGATAAGGAAAGTTGCCATTGCAAAAGCGCCGATTTCCAGTAACAGCTGGGCGGCCGCCGGAAGTCCCAGCCGCAACAACAGGCGTATGCGATCTAATTCAAGACGCCGCGACGCCCTCCACAACCCGCTCGATCGTTTGCGGTCATAGTAAGCCGCTGCAATCGCCAACACCACGACCATGTACGCACGCGAAATGCAGGTGGACCATCCGCTGCCCGCCACTCCAAATGCCCGCGCCCCCAGATGCCCGTAAACCAGCGCCCAGTTCCCTGCCAGGTTTACCAAATTCGCTGAGATCAGGGCGAATGCCACAGGTTTCACAATGTGCATGGCCTGAAGATAGCGGCGCAAAGCGAAGTAGAGCGCAAGCGGGAGCGTGCTCCAAACCAGCGCCTTTAGAAATGGGAGGGTCGCACTCACCAGCGCGGGGGCAAGCCCTAAATGGCCAAACAGCGGAAGAAATACCAATATCGACGCCATCAAAATGGGTGACAGGATGCATGCCAGATAGACTGAGTTCCACATGGTGCGATGGCACTCTTCCAGCCGCCCTGCGCCATAAGCCTGCGCCACCAGCGTGTCCATGCCCAGCATGATTCCGCTGCCAAAAATTCCGATGGTGTAAAACAATGTGCTTCCCAGGCTAACTGCGCCAATCGCGATTGCGCTGTCTGGCAAACGGCCCACCATGACCGTGTCAGTAAATGCCATGGCCAGCCAGCCCAGCTCCGTGAGGGCGAGCGGCGCCGCCAGCCGCAGCATGGGACGAAATTCCTGACCGATCTCGCGCGTATCCACTGAATGATTTAAACACAATAGCCGAGCGCGGCATGATGGAGTGAACTTGCGAACTGAGGCGCCGTCGCGGAGGCTAAGCGGCGGGTAGATTCTGAATTCGATCAGTTGCTGATAAAGGGTTCTGTGTCAGGATAATCTTCCAGGATGGCGTGGTATCCGGAGGCGATTCGCGTAGGATTTTTGACCCCGCGCCGCAGGTCAAAACGGACACTGTGCCTGCACTGTCTGCAAAGCGGGAATCGGGTGCCCTCCAGCAGCGTTGCTTCATGCATCAAGCGATGCGATTCGTGCATAACTCGATAGATTCCGCTTTCCGGTACTACTTCTCCCGGCCGATATTTCTTTCGCACAATCTGTCCTTGACTGGATTCAATTCGCCCGCTTTCGGGAATCGGTGTTGATGGTAAAAGATTTCTAACGTTCATGACAAGACCCCTGTCCCAAAGACCAATGTTCTTTCACAATCGGTCAGAAGAGGTTAATCCTCGCGCTATTACAAAACTCCTGCGACATGCATTGCAAAGCCATCAGCTTTGGGTATAATCCCGAAAAACCAAGGCTCAATCTAGTTCACCCATTTCATGGCCAAAATACTGTCCGTTGCTTCAAGTGAAGTGCTTCAGACAACCCGCCAACTCCTGCTGGAACAACAGGGATTTGCCGTTTGTTCCGCGCTGACTTTGGCGGAGGTTGAAGCGCTGGGCCAACGCGAAAAAGTGGACCTGGCCCTGATTGGCCATGGCTTTCGCGGCCTGGAGAAGCGAAAAATTGCCCACGCTGTGAACCACTTTTATCCCGGCCTGCCGATTCTGGAGATGTGCTTCCATTCGCCCGAAATTCCCGGCGCTGATTTTATTTTGAGTGACTCGCCCCAGGAACTGATTTCAGCCATTCGACTGGTTCTGGCTGGCCGGCGCGTCCGTGGCTATACGGAGTAAAGTTTGCGCGAATCTCTGGTCGGCGCTTTTTCTAATTGACACATCTGCGGCAGGTTCGCTAGCATAACCAAACCATGCTTTCCATCGCACATCGCCATCACCATCATCACGCGGCGAAACGTGTCGGCGGAGGCCTGTAAGAGTTAAATACAGCGCACTTATAAAGATTAAAGGCCCGCCGGCAATGAAATCGGCGGGCTTTTTGTTTTGCAGCTCATTTGGAGTAAACACTTTTGTGAGGACACATGCAGATCGATTTTGACAAAATGGACGGCCTGGCGCCCGCTATCGTACAGGAGGATTCCACGGGGCAGGTATTGATGGTGGGATTCATGAACTCTGAAGCCTATTCGCGCACGGTTGAAACCGGCTACGTCACGTTTTATTCGCGCACCCGGCAAAAACTTTGGATGAAGGGCGAGACTTCCGGCAATCGTCTGCGCGTGATTTCCGCCCTCACCGATTGCGACCGCGACACTGTTCTGTTCCGCGTGCACGTGGAAGGCGATGGCCTGGTATGCCACACCGGCACAAAATCCTGTTTCACTGAGCCGCTTTTGATCAACACCGTGGAGGCGCCGCGATGAAGCTGCGCGTCGGAGTACCTAAAGGAAGTTTGCAGGAGTCCACCATTGCCTTGTTCAAGCGCGCTGGCTTGAATGTTTACACCAGCAGCCGGTCTTATTTTGCCGCCACGGACGATCCTGAAATTGAATGCATGCTGATCCGCGCGCAGGAAATGGCCCGGTACGTTGATCACGGCGCGCTCGATTGTGGTCTCACCGGCAGAGACTGGGTGGTTGAAAGCGGCCTGGAATTGCAAACTGCCGCCGAGTTGACCTATGCGAAGCAGGGATTGGGCAAGGTACGCTGGGTGCTTGCCGTGCCGGAAGACTCCGCGTTCAAGAAGGCTGAAGACCTGGCTGGAAAGATTATTGCGACTGAGTTGGTGAATGTGACGCGCAACTTCTTTGCCGCCCGCAATGTTCCGGCAAAAGTTGAATTCTCCTGGGGCGCGACTGAAGTAAAGCCTCCCACTCTGGCTGACGCCATCGTTGAGATCACTGAAACCGGCAGTTCGCTCCGTGCTAACCGCCTGCGCATCATTGAAACCGTCATGGAATCCACCACGCAGCTTATCGCCAATAAAAATGCATGGGCCACTGAAGAGAAGCGCCGAAAGATTGAAAACCTTGCCCTGATGCTTTCGGGCGCAATCTACGCTCAAGGTCGCGTTGGATTGATGCTCAATGTCCGCAAGCAGGATTTGTCTGGCGTTTTGTCCGTGCTGCCGGCACTACAAAAGCCCACAATTTCGACTTTGAGCGATGGCGAGTGGGTGGCGGTGAATACAATCATCGAGGAATCTACTGCGTGGAAAATCATGCCCCAGCTCAAGGCCGCCAAAGCTGAAGGAATTGTTGAGTATCCTCTGAACAAGGTGGTGCTGTAATGCGTACGCTGCGTGGGCGCAAAGCCGAAGCCTTTATTCGCATGCTGGAACAGCGCGGGGCCGCCGATCTGGCCCGCGTGGAAAAAAAGGTGGGCCGGATCGTGGGGGACGTCCGCAGGAATGGCGACCGGGCTTTGCGCCGGTACGCCAAACAACTGGATGGTCTGAAATCGAAGCAGTCGCTCCGCATTGCCAATGCAGAACTTGAGCAGGCTTGGAGCGCAGTGTCAGAACAATTCAAGCAGGCATTGAAAATCGCGGCTGGCAATATTCGACAGTATTGCGAATGGCAAAAGCCGCAGCAGTGGCGCAACGCCGTGGCCCCGGGAATTAATGTCGGCCAGGTGGTGCGGCCCTTGCAGTCGGCGGGCTGCTACGTTCCCGGCGGCCGCTACCCGCTGCCGTCCACCATGCTCATGACCGTGATTCCAGCTCAGGTGGCTGGGGTTCCGGAGATCCGCGTGGTTTCTCCTCGACCGGCGCAGGAAACTCTGGCCACCGCACACTTTCTTGGCGTGCGCGAATTCTATAGAATCGGTGGCGCGCAGGCCGTTGCTGCGCTTGCCTATGGCACGGCAACTATCCCGAGGGTTGATAAGATCGTTGGTCCCGGAAACTTGTTTGTAACGGCGGCCAAGAAGATGGTGGCCTTTGATTGCAGCATAGACTTTCTCGCCGGACCAACTGAAGTCGTGATTTTGGGTGAGCGCGGCGATCCACGTTTCATCGCCGCCGACCTCGTCGCCCAGGCAGAACACGATCCGGACGCGCTCGCGGTTTTCGTCACCTCATCCACGTCACTGGCAGAAAAGGTAGCTGCTGAAGTGAAGGTCGCCGCAGACAACAATGAGATTGCGAAAGCTTCTCTCAAAGAGAACGGCGCAATTCTGGTGGCCGAATCGCACGAGCAGGCTCTGGAATTTGCCAACCGAATTGCCGTCGAGCACATCACCGTAAACGAAGAAGACCTGGTGCATATCAGCAATGCGGGATCGATCTTCATCGGCGATTATTCTCCGCAGGCGGCCGGCGATTATGCTTCCGGCCCCAACCATGTCCTCCCCACCGGCGGTGTGGCCCGCTTTCGTGGTGGGCTTGGGGTCAATGATTTTGTTAAAACCATCTCTGTCCAGCAGCTGTCGCGCGACGGACTGGATCGCATCGCTGCCGCAGTAATCACACTGGCGGAAGCCGAAGGGCTGAAGGCCCACGCAGAATCTATTCGAGTGAGGTCCGCAAATGCTTAAGGCGCGCCAGTGCGTTCGCGAGATGCGCGAATACCATTCTCCGCTCAGCGGTCTTGACATCGATCTTCGTCTGGACATGAACGAGAGCACCACCGGCTGCTCGCCGCGCGTTCTGGCCAAATTGAACAGCATGGATGCCCATACGCTGGCACAGTATCCGTGTCGAGACGCCGGAGAGAAGCTGGTGGCGGATTTTCTCAGCGTTGCGCCGGAGCAGCTTTTACTCACCAACGGCGCAGACGAAGCGATTGATCTTCTCTGCCGCGCCAATCTGGAACCGGAAAACGAAATCGTCATTGTGGTCCCGACGTTCGGCATGTATGAAGTGTTTGCCCAAATGGAGAACGCGAAAATCGTACGCGTGCCCACAGGGCCGGAATTCAGCTTCCCCACGCAGCGCGTGCTTGACGCTTTGACCGATAGAACTCGGATCGTCGTCATCTGCAATCCCAATAATCCCACCGGCATCGACGTGCCGCGCTCCGACATTTTGCAAGTGATTAAGACCGCGCCTGACGCCGCCATCCTGCTGGATGAAGCGTACTTCGATTTCTATGGCCAGACCATGATCGACCAAATCGGCAGGCTGCCCAACCTGTTCGTTGCCCGCACGTTCTCTAAAGCTTATGGGCTGGCTGGCCTACGGCTGGGAGTGATCGCGGGCGATCAGGAACAAATGTCGGTGTTGCGGCGCATGGCTTCTCCATTCAACGTGAATGCATTTGCCATGGAGTGTCTTGCGGAAGCGCTGGCTGATCGCCAGTTTGTGGCTGGCTACGTTGCCCAGATCGTCGCAAGCCGCGAATGGCTGCGCAACGAATTGGAACAGCTTAATTTCAAGTGTTGGCCCAGCCATGGGAATTTCATTCTTTGCCGTTTCGGGGAAGAGAAAAAGGCCATTCTCGACGCTTTGCGCGCGCGAGGCATCGCGTTGCGCGACCGCCCCGATTGCGAAGGCTGCGTGCGCATCACCATTGGTAAGCAGCAGGAGATGGAGCGACTGATGGTCGAATTGAAAAAGATCCTGTCTCAGCTTTCAACTGCGAACCAGGTAGCTCGATGAGAAAGGCCACGATTCAACGGGTCACCACGGAAACCCAGATCCAACTCGCGCTGACCATTGAGGGTCGAGGCCATTATGAGGTTTCCACGGGCATCCGGTTTCTCGATCATATGCTGGAACTTTTTGCCCGCCATGGCGCTTTCGATCTCAAGCTGAAAGCCACCGGAGACCTCGACGTTGACCAACACCACACCGTGGAAGACGTGGGCATCGCTTTGGGCGAAGCGTTCGATAGTGCGTTAGGCGATAAGCGCGGCATCATGCGCGCCGGATATTTCCTGATGCCGATGGATGAGACGCTGGGGCTGGCCGCGATCGACTTCAGCGGACGCGCAGCGGCAGTGGTAAACACGCAGG
>Ga0209488_10001199_pt1 | contig 22216 bp, 15 predicted proteins | sample Rivendell_Oct201_8_FD_188349 | JGI IMG/M metagenome (GOLD analysis project Ga0209488, IMG submission 188349) | Vadose zone soil microbial communities from the Eel River Critical Zone Observatory, Northern California, USA -... | ecosystem: Environmental > Terrestrial > Soil > Vadose zone >...
CGTCATGGCCGGGCCATAGCCCGTCCATAAGGGCGTAGAAATACGCCCGTCTTCGCGGGCTATGGACGGGCGTAAAACGCCCTGATGTCCCGGCCATCCACGTCTTTCTTTCCGGCCGCGGGGCAAGGCGTGGAGCCATGTAAAGTTCGGCCAAGGCCACCCACACATTGTCGTTTGCGGGCGAGAGGTCGCGTGCCGCGAGCGCGGTCCGCAGCGCCTGGGCCGGTTGATTGTTGCGAAACTGGTTCATGGCCTCGGTCAATATCTGGTTGGAGCGGAGCACATTGAATATGCGCCGCAGTTCGGGAATAGGCGCGCCATGGTCGTCGACCCGAACGTCGACCGCGCGGTCGCTGAAGCCGGCTGCGCCGCCAAGCGGTTTGACGATCACCAGCGCGGCTGCCTGCATGCCGCGGCGGTCACCGCCCGCGGCCTGTCCGCCGTCGAGTGCGGCGATGAGACGCTCTGCGAGTGGCTGACCCTTCGCGGCTTCAAAGGCGGCCACCATGCCGTCGAGGACTTCCGGGCCCGCCAGTATGTTGCCTTGGACGCAGTAGTCCGGCGTACAACGGTGGCCTTTCCAATCGCGCGGATTCTTGCCGGTCCATGCGGCACTGCGTCCCTGCATATCGAGGATCGCGACTTGCCGGTTCTCGCGCCCCTCATCGCCGCGCAGCATGAAATCAAGCGCCTGTTGAGGGGCCATCCCGCGCGCCAGCAGGTCAAGACCAACCTGCCCGTACATCGGATTGGACTGCGCCTGATGCGCAATGACGCCGAGCCCGCCCTTGGCGGAAATCGTCCGGCTGCCGACGGCGTGCGCTTTGGACTGCACCGCCATGCCCAGTTCGCCCGCGGCTGTGTCGCGCGCGATAATGGAGAACGTGCCTTCGATCGCGTGGGTGTCGTCCCAAGCAATGGCGCGCTCTGACAACAGCATGAGCAGGAGGGTTACAACGAACCGATCAATCATGGCACGCACACCTTGTGTTGGCCAACGAACAGCGTGACGCGCGCCTCGAACGAAGGTGCACCCCCGTAGGCGCTAGGATAAGGATCGTAGGATGGGTTGAGCCCTTGCGAAACCCATCAACCACAAGCCGAAGCCTACTACTTTGTGGCCCTTGGGGTTGATGGGTTTCGGCAAATCGCGTGAAGAACGCGATTTACCTCTACCCATCCTACGATCCGCGCCCTTGTCCTAGCGCGTGACTCTGATTTCGCGAGCCCGGACATGGATGGAGTTTAACCAAAGCCGCCTGATGACGGAACTCCAAACATGTTGCGTCCTCATCGATCATGCGCGTCACGACCACGGTCGCCTGCCAGAGCGCGCGGCTGCAGCCAGGCGAACGCAAATAACCCCATCACCATGAGTGCCGCGATCAAGGTGAAAGCGGCAGACCATGACGCCGATGACATGCCGCCGCCGAGATCGAGAACGAAACCGACGGCCAGCGGCCCGACGAACCCGCCAATGTAACCGAGCATGGAATGGACCGCGAGAGTCGCACCACGTCGCGACGGTTCGGCACTGCCCGCGGTACCGGCTGTGAGGGAAGATGAATCAAGCCAGACGATCGGCCCATAGATGAGGATCAGGCCTACCGCCAGGAGGTACGACTGCGTTCCGACATAACCAAGCAGGATCGCGCACGCGGCGGATCCCATCATTGCGAAAGTTATCAGGCGCTGTCGCCCAAGACGGATCGCGGCTTCATTGCCGAGGACGCTTGCCAAGGTGCCGGCGAGGCCCAGGATCGTCAGGGTCGTTGTCGGAGATAACGTGTCGGGGATGCCGGTGCCAACGGCGACAAATCCCAGAAATGCGACGCCCCATCCGCGCAATGCATTCATCTCCAAAGTATGGACGCAATACGCGACCGCATAGGCCATGGCAGATCGGTTCTTGAGCACAGGCCGGAAATCAAATAGCGAACGAATGGATTGCGGCGGGCTTGATCGCTTTGCCTGTCGTGGCGCGTTGAGCGCGACGATCAACCACGCGATTGCGGCGCTGACACTTGCAGCCAAGAAGGCGGCGCGCCAGCCCAAAGCCCCGGCGACAAAGTCGGCGCAGGCGAAGGACAGTGCTCCCGAAATCCCGATGCTCGCGGCATGGCCAGCTGTTGCGCGCGACATCAGTTTATCGTCAACCTGATCGGCGAGGAGTTTCAAACCCGTCATATAGGTGCCGGCCCAGCCGATACCGGTCAGCGCGCGTGCGGCGAACGCCGACCAGAAGCCATCCGCCAGCAATGCAAAGAGCAGATGTCCCAGGACGGTCGCAGCCACGCCGGCAAGATAGACACGCTTGGCATCGATGCGGTCGGTGAGCGTGACGAGGATCGGAACCGCCACGATATAGGCGCCATAGAAGATCGCCGTGATCCAGCCGGCTTGGCTGTTCGTGAGCGCCCAGCGTCCCGCCAATTCAGGCAGCAACGCCGGCCAGAAGAACGCGCCGATTTGGACAAGCACCTGGCATGCACAGACCTGCACTACCAGGTGTGTGGCGGATATTCGCTCGCTGGTCATTGTCGTCCGTTGCCTGGGTTGTCGATGATCCGGCGGGCTGCGTCGCCCGGCCAGGGCTAGACAACCCTTTCATTAGGGACGATGCAACCCGCTACAATGCTTGCCCAAATTGCAGAAAAATCATCTACTGCAGAATTCCTTAACACACGGGTAGGTCATGAATCGCAATCTGAGCCTTCGGCTGGCGCTAGCGATGCTGGTGGTTGCATCGTTCTCAAACGACTTCGCGACCGCCCAAACTTATCCGGCTCGCCCGATCACGCTCATTGTTCCGTTCGCTGCCGGTGGGCCGACGGATACGATCGCCCGGATTGTTTCCGAGGGGATGCGCGTTTCGCTTGGCCAACCTGTCATTATTGAGAACGTCGGAGGGGCGGATGGCAGCATCGCCGTCGGCCGCGCTGCTCGTGCGGCGCCCGACGGCTATACAATCAGCATCGGCAACGTGGCCACGCATGTCTTGAACGGCGCGGCTTTTTCGCTTTCCTACGACCTGCTCCACGATCTCGCGGCAATTTCTTTGCTCACCGACGCTCCCGCCTTCATTGTTGCGAAAAACTCCGTGCCGGCAAAGGACTTGATGGACCTGATCGTCTGGCTCAAGGCCAATCCGGATAAGATGTCGGCGGGAACGTTTGCCACCTGGGGCCGCCTGTTTGGCGCCTATTTTCAAAGCAGCACCGGCACCCGCATTCAATTCGTGCCCTATCGCGGCGCGGCACCCGCGATGCAGGACTTGATTGCCGGGCACATCGATCTCATGTTCGATCAGGCGGCAAATACGCTTCCGCAATTGCGCAACGGCAAAATCAAAGCCTATGCGGTTGCCGCAAAGACGCGACTTGCACTTGCACCTGACGTCGTGACCATGGATGAAGCTGGAGTGCCGGGATTTCAGCTATCGGTCTGGCATGGACTGTGGGCCCCAAAAGGTACACCACAGGAAATCATCGCCAAGCTGAATTCCGCCGTTGTGGATGCGCTGGGAAGTCCGGCCGCGCGTCAGAAGCTCGTTGGCCTCGGACAGGAAATTCCTGCGCGCGATCGGCAAACACCTGCAGCACTCGGCGCGTACCAGAAAGCGGAGGCTGATAAGTGGTGGCCGATCGTCAAGGCGGCTAATATCAGAGGCGAATAAGCCAAGCTCGTCCCGCAAGGGCAACTTCACCACCGACATTTCTGGGGCCTCATGCCGTTCTCGACCTATCTCCCTGAGCATATGGGTTCGATCAAGCTTTCACCGGTGGGCCCTTTCGTGGCGGGCTCGTTCGCCGAGCTGACGCTTGTCTACACCGCCGGCACGTTCGGCATCGACGACACCGGCATGGTCAAAATGTCATGGCGCACGACCTCCGACATGAGCAAGCCGCAGTTCGACAAGCCACAGGCTGCGAATTTCACCACGGTCGAAGCGAGCAATGGCGCCAAACTCGAAGTCTGGTTCGACCGGCTGAACATCCGTCCCTACGCCAATACGCTCCTGATCCGCGTCGGCCGCGGATATTTGCGCCAGGGCGACACGCTGACGATTCGCCTGGGCTACCGGCGGCAGGGCTCGCCGGGATTTCGGCTGCAGACCAACGTCGAGGAACGCGTCGAACTCAAGACCTCGGTAGACGCTTTTGCGACCTACGAGTTTTGCGAACTGCCGCAACAGCCGGCGTTCGACCTCGTGGCGGGGCCGGCGGCAAACTGGAAGGCGATCTGGCCGTCGCTTGCGGTCGTGGGCGAACCGTTGCGGTTGGCCATCGTGGCCGAAGACATGTGGGGCAATCCGACCGCCGATGCCGAGGCCATGCTCAAGCTCGCGCCGTCACGACCGGTGCGTGGCTTGCCGGACGCCGTGACGATCCGCAAAGGCGATGGACCGCGCGTGATCGAGAATCTCGTGGTCGATTCTGTAGGCGATCTCGATCTGTCCGTCTGGGCGAACGACGTCGAGGTCGCCCGCGCCAATCCGATGCGGGCCGTGTCGGTTGCGCCGATGCGCCGCTACTGGGGCGACCTGCACGGCCAAAGCGGCGAGACCATCGGCATGGGCTCCGCGGAGGCCTATTTCCGCTATGCGCGCGACTTAGCCTTCATCGACATGGTCGGCCACCAGGGCAACGACTTCCAGATCACCGACGCGTTCTGGAGCAAGCTCAATCGGCTCACGGCCGAATTCGACAAGCCCGGTAAGTTCATCTGCCTGCCGGGTTACGAATGGTCCGGCAACACCGGCATGGGCGGCGACCGCAACATCTTCTACCGGCGCGAGGGCCGGCCGATCCGCCGCTCGTCGCATATTCTGGTCGAGGGGCAGACGTCGACAGAAGCGATCTACACCGCCGATGAATTGTTCAAGGCGCTCGAAGGCGAGGACTGCCGTGTCATCGCGCATGTCGGCGGCCGCTACGCCGATCTCAAATATGCGCATGACGGACGGATCGAACGCACCGTCGAAGTGCATTCGACCTGGGGCACGTTCGAATGGCTGCTGCACGATGCGTTCGAAAAAGGCTTTCGCGTTGGCGTCGTCTGTCATAGCGACGATCACAAGGGGCGTCCCGGCGCGACACGCCCTGGCGCTTCGACCTTTGGGGCGGTTGGCGGCCTGACCTGCTACTTCATGCCGGAGCTGACCCGCGATGCGCTGTTCGAGGCGCTGCGGACACGGCGGCACTACGGCACGACCGGCACGCGGATTTTCCTCGACTTGCGTGGAACGTTTGAACAGCCAGTGACCGGTTTTTCCGAGGACCCGAAACTGGGGCCCGCTGCGGAACTCTCCGTGCGCGAGGCGCGCATGGGCGACATCATCCGGGCAGGCGCCGTGCCCATGAGAATGTCCGTTGAAGTGATCGGCACCACGCCGGTGGAACGTGTTGATGTGCTGCACGGCATCGATGTGGTGCAGACTGTGCAGCCCTACGCCGAGGCTGACCTCGGCCGCCGCGTGCGCGTGCTCTGGCAGGGCGCGGAATATCGCGGCCGTGGCCGCGAGACCATGTGGCGAGGCAAGCTGGCACTCGAGGGAAACCGGATGACGCGGTTTGCGCCGGTGAATTTCCTAAATCCGGAACGCAAGATTTTGGAGACGGCGCCCGGCACGGCGTTGGCGTGGGATTCCGTGACGACCGGCAATCTTGCCGGCATCGATCTCTGGCTCGATCAAGCCAAAGCCGGCTTACTCAGGATCGATACAAACATTGTGTCCGGCACCGTCGACCTCGGCCGGCTGGCCGGCGATTGTATCGTCTTCGACGGCGGCGGGCTTGGCCGCAAACTGAGCGTCTATCGTTTGCCGGAGGCCGACTGGAGCCGGCGCGTCACGCTCGACCACACGGTCGCGTTCTCCGGCGCGGCCGATCTTCCGGTCTATGTTCGCGTGACCCAGGCCGACGGCAATCAGGCCTGGTCAAGCCCGATTTATCTGATCGCGTGAGTATTTGGGCACAGACCGCACAGACCCCTGCTACAGCTGCGCGCGTTCCTTTGTGTCGCGTGCGAGGACGTCGACCGCCAGGTACGAAGCCAGCCGGATGTAGGGGCGGAAAAACCAGGCCGGCGAGAGCAGGCGGTCGTATTCCAAGGATACCGTCAGGAGTGAACCGGTCCCGGCGGGTTCGACACGAAAACTCAAAGCTCGCTGCCGCACCCAGCCGGCGATCGGGCTCGTATCCGACACGGCCTCAAACACAATTTCCTCGTCCGTGCGCCTTACCACCTGCAAGACCAGGTCTCCCTCGCCTTCACGCCCCTTGAACGTGACGATGCGCCGCGCGCCGAGGGCTGCGCCCTCGTCAATGACCGCGACCGGCCTCGGAATGGACTTGAGCATCACCGGCAATGGAAAGTCGGGTGACGTCGCCTTTCCGACCTCCTGCCACACGCGCGCCGGCGTTGCCGCAACCGTGACAGTCGTCGACGCATGGTCCCGCACCAGGAAGGAAAAAGCCGCCCCCACGCCTTCGAGACTCGCGGTGCCGATGATGAGCAGCGCAACTGCAACAAATCCGAGATCGTAGAAACGGCTCTCTCCTGCGCCCGGTGGCCGTCCGCTCCAGCGTACGAGTAGTCTGATGAGATGGATGACCCCACGTGCCGCAAAATAGATGACTGCTGCCGCAACACCCACGACGAGGGCAATCACGGCGAGACACCCGACGATGCCCAAGAAACTCCCGAATGCCGACGTTAAATCGGACGCCGCATCCGCAGGCATCGGTGTATAGGCCGCAAATAGGATCGTGACAAAGGCGATACCGAGCGTCGTTGTGAGCGAGCGGCCAAACGTCACGATGGCAAAACCCGTATTGATGTCACGGGACACAGCAAGCCAGGCGAGATGCACCAATAGAACGACGGCCAATGGCGAAACGAATTGCACGCCGGTGGTGACATATCGGGTGTTGGAGACGACCCATGCGTAGGCGAGCGCGAGAGAGCCGGCCAGCATGTGTGGAAACAATCGCCGCGCAATCGTCATTTGGTCCCCTCATTGCTAATTCTTCACACCAGCGCGTTTGCGCGCGTCTGGACGCGCACCAGCGCGTTTACGCGCGTCTGGACGCACTATGTGATCCGTCGCTTCTTGGCCGAGAAGCCGCAGATTGGGGCGGTGCGGCAACAACTCGGGCGTCTTCACACCCCACACCAGGCGGGCCCGTCCCAGCGCGCGCAGGATCCACCATCCGGGGTCCCACTCTCCCTTGCCGATGCCGAGGCGGGCGGAGCCCGGGAAGGCGTGGTGGTTGTTGTGCCAAGCCTCGCCCATGGTGATCAGCGCGCAACAGGGCACATTGTAGCCCTGCACGCCGGCGCCTTCGACATGCCAGGTCCTGGGACCGCGGTTGTGGGCAAAATAACCGACCAGCCAGTGGCCGGTGACAGAGGCCGCAACCCGCGCCGCAACGCCCCACACCAGCCACGGCATTCCGCCGACCGCGAAGAAGAGCACGGCCCAGGGCAACTGCTGTGCCATCCAGGTGCGTTCCAGGAAACGGTAAAAGCGATCCTCGGCAACGCGGCGTTCCAGCACGAGGCGCGGCGGGTGGCAGAGTTTTAATTCGCAATGCAACTGCCACCAGGCGTCGCGCATGATCGACGAGCGATGCGCCAGATAAGGATGGCACATGGTCTTTCTCTGCGCCCAGTCGCGAATGTCGTGCTGGCGGATCATGCCGTAGGGCCCGGCCATGCCGACAAGGGTACCGAGATAAACGAACAGGCGCTCCAGCCAAAGCGGGCAATCGAAGGAGCGATGGATGAGGCGGCGGTGCATGCCAAGCGAATGGCCGAGGCAGACGGTTATTGCCGTGGTGACGATGAATATCGCCAGAGCACTCCAGGTGAAGAAGAGTGGGCCTGCGATCGCCGCGGTGAGCGTCATGCCCGTGATCCACAACGATTTGGCCGGTTTCCAACAAACGCTGCCGGCGACGGCATCGGTGTCGATGTGATCAATCATGCGAGGCGAGCGAAAGGTGGTCTGCGACTGCGCCAGCGCTTCATCGATAGGGTCAGCTATCAACTGATCGACCTTCATCATGATCTTCATCATAGTGCGGACCGGGCGTTTCAAAAAGACTGAAATCCGCAAACTTGCTGAAATCGTCCGTCCGAACGGGGTCTGTCCCTTCGAAGCCAGCGGCCGTGTGCTGAAGGCCGCAGGCCGGTGGGTCGGTTCACACGCTGGCGCCGATGCGATAGTCTCATGTCACCAAGACAGGGGGCATGCACATGACGAATGTGAAACTTCCGCGCCGGCAAGTTCTCCATCTGGGCGCAGGCGCTCTCGGCGCGGGCGCTCTGGCGCTGCCGGCTTTGTCGCGGATCGCGCAGGCGCAAATCTATCCGGCGCGGCCGGTGCGGATGGTCGTTGCGTTTGCGCCCGGCGGCCAGACCGATACCATTGCCCGCGTCTTCGCACAGCAGCTCTCGGAGCGCCTGGGCAAGCAATTTTTCGTCGAGAACGTCGTCGGAGGCGGTGGCGCGATCGGTATCGGCCGCACCGTGCAGGCCGCGCGTGACGGCTATACGGTGCTCGTTATCGATACGTCCTTTGTGCTCATCCCGCACTTGCAGGCCAAGGTCTCTTTCGATCCTTTCAAGGATTTCGATCCGGTCTCGCTCGCCGTCACGACGACGCAGGTTCTCACCGTTACGCCGTCGCTGCCGGTTCAAACGGTTCGCGACCTTGTCGCTCTCGTTCGGGCCAACCCCGGCAAGTATAGCTACGCAACACCTGGGATCGGCACGCCCGGGCATATGACTGCTGAATTGTTCCGCGTCTCGCTCGGTCTTGATCTTGTGAACGTCCCGTTCACGGGCGCCGGTCCCGCGATTGCTTCAACCATCGGGGGCCACACGCCGATCGCCTTCGGATCGCCCGCATCGACCATCCCGCAAGTCAATGAGGGAAAATTGCGTGCGCTTGGCGTTGCGACCCGCGCGCGGCTGCCCGCGTTGCCGGCGGTTCCCACCATGGCGGAGGCAGGGTTTGCGGATATCGAAGGGGATTTCTGGGTCGGCTTGTTCGTGCCGGCGGGCACCGGCGGCGACATAGTGGCACTCCTCAATCGTGAGATCGACAGCATCGTTGCGCAGCGCGCAGTGCAGGAACGATTGGCTGCGCTCGGCTTCGAGCCGGCCGGAATCCGGCTTGCAGATTCTGCCGCGAAGCTTGCGAGCGATGATGCCAAATGGAGCAAGGTCATCCGGGCTGCCGGCCTCAGGGCGGAATGAATGGCCTGCGACATTGCCCGGGCGCCGTATCACGGCTAAGCTTCCCTTGTTGTCGTTACGGTGGCGCGCTCGAAGACGCGCTCTTCAAGGGAGACAGCAATGCAACACACCCAGCATTTTCTTGGCCAGCACAATCGTGGTCGAAGGCTTGTCACGTTTGCCTGCGCGGCTCTGGCAGGCGTATCGATCACAACGCTTGCGACGGCGCAGTCCGTGACGCAATACAAAATGACGGTCAACAAGGAGCGCCTCATCAATGCGCAGAACGAGCCGCAGAACTGGCTCATGATGAACGGCGATTATTCCTCGACACGCTATTCCAAGCTCACCCAGATCAACCGCGAAAACGTCAAGAAGATGCGGATGGTATGGGCGCTGGCGCTCGGCGGCATGCAGGATGTCAAGCAGAACGGCCCGGATGTCGAGGTCCATCCGCTCATCGACAACGGCTTCATGTATACCAGCGACGGCTGGGGCGGGGTTTACAAGATCGATGCGCGCGCACCCAACAAGGGCGAGTTTGTCTGGGTCAACGACGGCGGCGTGCGGCACGAGGGCAATATCCCGCGCACGCGCGGCATCGCGCTGTGGGAGGATCTCGTCATCTCCAATCTTCCCGACGGCCGCGTGATCGCGGTCAACCGCGATTCAGGCGAGACGGTTTGGGACAAGAAAATCGCGGGCATCAACGAATTCGGCACCAAGGAACGCTTCAACTCCGCGCCGATCACGGCGGAGGGCAAGGTTCTGGTGGCGAACGGCGCTGCCGGTGGCGGTACCCGCGGCTGGCTCGCGGCGCTCGATGCCCGGACTGGCAACGAACTCTGGCGCTGGTACGCCATTCCGGCGCCTGGCGAGCCCGGCAGCGAAACCTGGAAAGACAAGAATAACGCCTGGAAGACCGGTGGTGGCGGCCTCTGGCAGACCGGTTCATATGATCCCGCCACTAAGCTCACGATCTGGGGCACCGGCAACCCGGTTCCGGAATATGATCCGATGGCGCGGCCGGGCGACAATCTCTACACCAACTCGGCGGTCGCCATCGATATCAATACCGGCAAGCTCGCCTGGCATTACCAATATACGCCCAACGATTCGTGGGACTATGACGAAGTCGGCGTCCACATGCTCTATGACACCGTCGTCAATGGCGAGCGCCGCAAGGTGGTCAGTCATTTCGGACGCAACGGGTTCTTCTATTCGCTCGATCGCAATAACGGCAGCTTCATCAAGGGCGGCCAATACGTAAATGAGCTGAACTGGACCAAGGGTCTCGACCCCAAGACCGGCAAGCCCCTTGAATACGATCCGCGCCTTGATGTGCAGCGCTACAATCCGGAAGCCCGGCAGTTGCGCGGCGATGGCATGAAGCGCACGTGCCCGACCTGGCATGGCGGCATCGCGTTTCAGCCAAGCGCCTACAATCCCGTCAAGAACATCGTCTACGGCGTCGGTGTCGAGGGCTGCTTCACGCAGGACGGCATGACGGCCGCCTTCAAAGGGCCCGACGGTGGGCTCGACCGCGAGAAGTACACCCGGCGCACCTATACGAGCGATCTGTATTACGGTTCGGTCACCGCCTATGACGCCACCAACCACAATGTGCTCGCCAAGGCGGTGACCGATATCGAGATCCGCTCCGGCGCGTTGGTGACGGCCGGCGGCCTCGTCTTCACGGCGCTCCAAGATGGCTGGGTGGTCGCCTTTGACGACGAGCGCCTGGAAGAGTTGTGGCGCTTCAACGTGGGCTCCCCGCTCAAGGGCGCGCCGGTCACCTATGCGATCGGCCCGAAACAATATCTGGCCGTGCAGGGGAGCGGACGCCACGTCCACCCGAAGAAATACGACAATCTCCAATCGTCGAGCTACTTGTTCGTGTTCGCGTTGGATTGAATGTGATGAAGAGGAATTGGAGGCAAGCGCCTCCAATTCCTATTTTCACGATCATTGGGATCGCCGCTCAATGAACCGCATCGCAGTCTCGGCAACTTTGGGGACGCTGTTGCTGGCTTTCACAACAACTGAATCCAACCTGCTCTTTGCGGCAGACAACGCAGAGATCAGTATTCAAGATACCGATGCGGTCGCAGCGGCGAAAGCTGACAAGCACATGGCCGTCGGTCGGTTCTATGTCGGCCGGGGCGACTATTCCGGAGCGCTCTATCTCTTCAAACTCGTCTTGGCGCAGGACCGGGGGCAGCGGCATGTCGAGGAGGTTTTGGCCGCCTTACCGAATGTTTCTTGGCACTGGGTGTGCCACCAGAAGCGCAAGCTGCGGCCGATGTGTTGATCCATAATTTTCCGAACGGCCATTGGTCAGCAGTGGCTCTCGATGCCTTGAAGGCCGCCGGCCTTGAACCTCGTGCGAATGAGCGATTCGATTCCTGGATAAGCCAAAAGTTCAAAAAGATAAACGTTCGAATAGATTGTTTTGTATTCGGCAGTGGGCTCGAATCCAGCCTTCGCAACTGGCGGCTTGCGTCACTTTAATTGAAGGCATCAGGTGTTCTTGTGTAGGTGCGGGTCTTGTGCCCGCCCGCCGTGCCACGAACGACGCGTTGTGGATGTCAGCCTTCCCGCATATGGCGACAAAAGGGTTCGCGCCCAACGGTCGGGCCGCGTCTGCGGCATGCCCGGCGGGCACAAGACCCGCCCCTACGAAAATACATGAGTGGGGACCGCGATCAGGATTATTTTGCCGACGGCATGGCGGAGGAAATCATAACCGCTCTTTCCCGCTGCAATTGGTTGTTCGTCATCGCGCGCAACTCGTCATTCACTTACAAAGGGAAAGCCATCGATGTCCGCCAAGTGGGGCGTGAACTCGGCGTACGTTACGTCATGGAGGGCAGTGTCAGGTGTGCTGGCAATCGGCTGCGCATTCTCGGGCAGTTGGTCGATGCGACGACGGGCATGCAGATTTGGGCCGACCGTTTCGAAGGCGGAATGACGGACGTATTCGACTTGCAAGATCGCATTACCGAAAGTGTGGTGGCAGCCATCGAACCCTGGCTGCAACTTGCAGAGATCGAGCGTATCAAGACTAAAGCGCCTGCCGATTTGGTTGCCTACGATTTCTTGTTGCAGGCGCTGCAACTCGAATATGAGTTCACTGCCGCAAGCCTTGCTGCTGCGCTGCGCTGTTTGGACCGGGCGCTGGCAATTGATCCATTCTTTGCGAGGGCTCTTGGGCTTGCAGCCTTCTGCCACGCGCAACGTTGTGTCCAGGGCTGGGCTGAAAACCAGGAACTTGAGACGTCCAAGGGCCTGCGGTTCGCGGAACGCGCCTTGGAACTCGCAAAGGAGGATTCCAATGTTCTGTGGATGGCAGCCTATGCAATTCGCGAATTGGGGATGGATCCGCTCCGAGCTAAAGAAATTGCCTACCGGTCACTCCATCTTAATCCGAATTCGGCTATTGCGTTGACCATAGCGGCTTGGATCGAAGCGCCTTTACCCAATCCAAAAACTGCCTTGCAGTTGCTGCAACGGGCCGAACGCTTGAGCCCGCGCGATCCGCGAGCATGGTCGATGGCGACCGCCCAGGCATTGGCTCATTTTGTGGAGGGCAACTACGAACAAAGCGCGACGTGCGCCAAGAAGGCATTGGCACAAAACCCCCGTTTTGCAATTGCTCTTCGATTACTGGCAGCTAGTCTTGCGAAGACCGGCGCCTCGAATCAGGGTTCGGAAACAATGAAGAAAATTCTTGAAATAGAGCCGCAACTCACGACGTCGAAATTGCGGGCACGGGTCCCTTTCATGCCGCAAAGCATTTGGACGCACCTGAAGGAAGGGCTCGTCCAAGCAGGCCTACCTGAGTAGTTCGCGGTGCGCGTTTCGATCGTGGAGGTTTGAGATCGTCTTTGGCGATGGGCCAGGAATTGGAGGCCATGGACCCCAATTCCCTTTTTGGTGACGATGGGTTTCGCGATAACGCGTGAAGAACGCGTTATCGCTCTACCCATCCTACGAAGGCATCGAAGACGAATTGTCAGGCTGGGCAGCCGTCGGCGGTGAATGGCGGCAGCATGAACGGCGCGGTCGCGGTGGTGCCGCGCACGAAGCCGCGCATGGTTACCGTCGCCCTGGTGACGCAGAGCTTTGCGAAGGTGCCGGCCGGCAAGTTGTCGAACGGTCCAAGATTGCCGTTGATTACATTCTCTGGGCCGGTCTTGATTTCGGCGGGTAGAGGCGTGCGATCCAACCAAGCGCATTCGCCTGCGCCTGGATTTTCCTTGCCCGCAGCTTCTTTGGCCCATTTGAACGGGGTCTTGATCACCTTGCCTCCATCGGTCCTTATCGTGCGCAGTTCACCACGACAGATCAACACGACGGACGGCTCTTGGGCAGGGGCATTCGTTACCCAGACAGCAGCGACCCCCGCCATCAATACTGCTGGAATTGCAAACCACTTGATCATCATACAACCTCCCTTATTGAGTTTCCTCCGCAAGACCATTCGGTCCGTGAACATTCAATCCGGTACGTCCCCATCCGGGAACACATTTATGCCTTTGTTGTGGCAAGATCGGCCGCCCACGGATGGGTGGAGCGCCCAGCAACGTACCCGCTTGTGGCAATTTCGCAATAGCGAAACCCATCAGCACCGCCCCCATAGGTGTTGGCTTCGTTCCACGATGGGTTTCGGCCAAACACGTAAAGGACGTGGTTTGGCTCAACCCTACGATCCCTACCTACCCCAGCGTCCGCGCCGCTTCGCGGCAGGCGGCCCAGACACGTTCGGGCGTGGCCGGCATCGCGATGCGGCTGCCGGCTTCACCCGGAATGGCGTCCGCAATCGCATTCATCACGGTCGCGATCGCGCCCGTGGTGGCGGCCTCACCGACGCCTTTGACGCCGAGGATATTGGTGGTCGCCGGCACGAGATGGAGCGCGTTGCGCAACGGCGGCATATCGGTTGCGCGCGGCATCGCATAGTCCATGAACGATCCTGTGACCAGTTGGCCGCCCTCGGTGTCGTAGACCGTGTTTTCCAACAGGGCTTGGCCCAGGCCGGCCGCGAGTGCGCCATGCTGCTGTCCCTCGACGATCATATGGTCGAGCACGTTTCCGCAGTCGTCGACCGCCGTATAGGTGAGGATTTCGACGTGACCGGTTTCCGGGTCGACTTCAACTTCGGCAACGTGGCAGCCGTTCGGAAAGGTCTGCGGCGTTTCGGTCTCCGCCTTGGTGTCGAGGCTTTCAGGAATCTCACCGCGTTGTTTCATCTCGGCAGCTCGCTCCGCCAATTGGAAAAGCGTAATGCGGCGGTCGGTGCCGACCACTTCGAAACGGCCGGCCCTATAGGCGATGTCGGCTTCGGCGGCCTCCAAGACGGTTGCCGCAATCGCCTTGCCCTTCGCCAGCATGGTCTCGACGGTCTTGAGCGTTGCGGACCCGGCCGTCATGGCCGAGCGCGATCCCACGGATGCCATGCCGGGCAGTTCGAGATCGGAATCGCCGTGCCGATGCGTGATCTGCTCGGCCGGAATGCCCAATTGCTGGGCCGCGATCCGCGGAAAAATCGAAGCGTGGCCCTGGCCGGTCGATTGCACATTGAGCGCCAGCACGGCTTGCTCGCCGCCCGGAAACTGGATTGCGGCGCTTTCGAGCGGGGCGCCGCCGGCATGTTCCAGCACGCAGGAAATGCCGATGCCACGATATTTTCCGCGCTTGGCGGATTCACGCTTGCGCTGTTTGAAGCCGCCGTAATCCGACAACGCGAGCGCCTTGTCGAGCACGGCTTCAAACTCACCGGAATCATAAGTGGTGCCGACGGCGGTCTTGTAGGGGATCGCCGAGGGCCGGATGAGATTGCGCCGGCGCAGCTTGACGGGGTCGCTGCCGGTAACGCGCGCGGCCTCGTCGATCAGCTTTTCCAGCACATAGTTGGCCTCCGGGCGTCCGGCGCCGCGATAGGGCGAGGTCGGTATCGTGTTGGTGAACACGCAACGGCAACCGACGTCGATCGATTGGATGTCATACATGCCCGGCAGGCAGCGCGTGAAATTCAAAGTCTGCAGATTGGCGCCAACAGAACCGATATAGGCGCCCATATTGGCGAGATGGCGAATTCGCAACGCGAGGAACCGCCCCCGCTCGTCGACGGCAAGTTCGGCTTCCGTAAACGCATCGCGTGCCTGGCCGTCGCTCAAAAAGGCCTCGGAGCGCGTGGACATCCAATGCACGGCGCGCCCGCTAATCTTCGCGCCCATGAGGACCGCGATATAGTCCGGATAGGCGGCGGTCTTGAGCCCGAATGCTCCTCCGACATCTTCGGTGACAACCCGCAGGCGCTCCTTCGGCCAGTTCATGATTCCCAGAATATTGTCGCGCAATGAACCCGCACTCTGCGAACATGCGCGCAGCGTGAAGCGATCGGTTGTCTTGTCATAGCTTGCGGTGACGCCGCGCGGCTCCATGGAGGCGACCACCATGCGCTGGTTCATCACCGATATCCGCACGACGTGCCGCGCCGCCTTGATGATGCGATCGACCTCGCGGGCATTGAGGTCAGGATCCTTGGCGAGGCCAGGCCAGTCGACCGCAATATTTCCCGGGGCGTCCAGCCACAGTTGCGGTGCGTCGGGCAGCACCGCATCGCGCACGTCGATCACTGGTTTGAGCGGTTCATAATCGACCGTGACCAGTTCGGCGGCGTCTTGTGCGGCCAAAGCGGTTTCGGCAATGACCATCGCGACCGGCTCGCCGATATGCATCACGCGATCGCGCGCCAGCGCAGGCCGGTTCGGCATGACGAGCTTTCTGCCGCCGCGGCCGGGGAGGGGAGCGTGCCGCCCGACATTGCCGACGCCCTCCATGTCAGACGCAGTGAGCACCGCGACAACGCCGCGTGAACTCCGCGCGGCTTCGATATCGACTGATCGGATCTGAGCAAAAGCGTGCGGAGACCGCACGAAATAGGCAATTGCCTGCCCGGGCTCGATGCTGTCAGCCGCGAAATGTCCGGCCCCGCGCACCAGAATGTCGTCCTCGACGCGTGGGCGATGGTGCATAGGTTCGTGCGGCGTCTTCGAATTCATGTCGGGTTCCGGAACAAAGGCGAGGGGCGGTAGTTCGGTACGCCATCTCAAAGGGATTGAGTGTTGTGCGCAGGGGCGGGCCATAGCGCTCCGTAAGACGTGCTTTGGCCCACCCCTATAAAATCCAACGTCTTGCAGTCATTGGGCATTCTCGGATTCATGGGTGGACACCGGAACAGCGGAGCTGCTTTAAGGGGCGCGTTATAACTGAACTGTCGGCCCACGAAAGCGTTTTATCGAGCCCGGTGCAGGATGGCGTGGGCTCCCGGTGACTGCAAACCGAATATCGCGAATTTAATTTGCAGCCTGCTTGTGAGTATCTTGACGGCTTCGTCATCGACGAAGCGGGATACGACGAGGAGCCGGCATGTGTGAACGCAATCTGCGTGTAGTCACTACCAAAAATATGCTCTGGGTACTAATTTTCGAGTTGCCAAAAAAGAAGCAGTGATCGGAGCAGTTATGAATCAAAGTGTTGCTGCCGTGCGGGTGCCGGCGTCCGCGATTTCGGGCCTGGTTGCCGATGCGCTCGGCACGGTAGGGCTGCCGGCCGCAGACGCGGCCAAGGTCGCCGAACTCATGACCGAGGCCGACCTCACGGGTGCGGATGCCCATGGGGTTTTCCGGCTGCCGCAATATGTGCGACGCCTCAAGGGCGGCGGGGTCAATGCGCGGCCGGATATTCGGGTGGAGCGCACCGCGCCTGCCACCGCGATCGTCGACGGCGACAACGGCATGGGCCACCTCGTGATGGCGCGGGCCGCGGACACGGCCGTGACGCTGGCGCGCGAAACCGGTTTCGCCTGGGTCGGCGCGCGGCGCTCCAATCATGCGGGAGCCGCCGGCGTCTATGCGGCCTTACCGCTCGCGCATGACATGGTGGGCATTTATTCGGTGGTGGCGAGTGCCAACCACATGGCGGTGTGGGGCGGCATCGACACGCTGCTTGGGACCAATCCGATCGCCTTCGCGATACCGGCGGGCGAGGAGGCGCCCGTAGTTCTCGATATCGCGACCACGGTCGTTTCCTACGGCACCGTCAAGAATTATCGGCTGCAAGGCAAGGAGATGCCGGAAGGCTGGATGGTCAGCAAGAAGGATGGCCTGCCGCTCACCGATCCGGCCCGCAGCGCCGAAGGCCTGCTCGCGCCGATCGGCACTTATAAGGGCAGTGGGCTGGCGCTGGTGCTCGGATTATTGGCTGGCCCGCTCAATGGCGCGGCCTTCGGGCGCGACGTTTTCGATTTCAACGACAATGATGTCGATGCCTGCAACACCGGACACTTCATCATCGCGCTCGATATCGCGCGCTTCACGCCGCTTGCAACGTTTCGCGCCGAGATGGATCGCCACCTACGCGACCTGCGTTCGTCACGGCCTCTGCCGGGCGTTGATGCGGTGCGCCTGCCCGGGCAAGAGCGCCGTACGCGGCGCGAGGATCGCTTGAAGAACGGCGTGCCGATGCTGCCGGCACTGATCGCACAGATTGATGTACTGGCGCGCGACTTGGGTGTGAAGGCGTTGCGCGAGCGCGATGTATGATGTCCGACTCGAATTCACACGCGTCTGGGACGCGCGCACCCGCTCTCGTCATGATGAATGCGGTCGCGTTACGCGACGCGATCCACGCGCGCGCCGTGTCGTGTGTCGAGGTGATGACAGCCTATCTCGATCACATCGAGCGGCTCAATCCGCTAGTGAACGCCATCGTGGCGCTGCGCGATCGTGGCGCCCTGTTGGCGGACGCCAAAGAAAAGGACGCTGCGCTTGCGCGTGGCGAGCCAGCGGGACCTCTGCATGGATTTCCGTTCGCGGTCAAAGATCTCGCACCTGTCAAAGGCATGATCACGGCCATGGGCTCGCCCATCCTGAAGGATTTCGTGGCGCCGGCCGACAGCGTCATGGTGGAGCGGTTGCGCAAGGCCGGCGCCATTATCATCGGCAAGACCAACACGCCTGAATTCGGCCTCGGCTCCCACACCTATAATCCGGTCTATGGCGCGACGCGCAACGCCTATGACCAGACGCGATCCGCGGGCGGCAGCAGTGGCGGGGCGGCGGTTGGCCTGGCGCTGCGCATGTTGCCCCTTGCCGACGGGAGTGATTACGGCGGCAGCCTGCGCAACCCGGCGGGCTGGAACAATGTTTTTGGATTTCGCACCAGCTATGGACGCGTGCCGGCCGACGGACGCGATGCCTGGCTGCCTTCGATGGGCGTGCTGGGCCCGATGGCGAGAGATGTTCCCGATCTTGCGATGCTGCTCTCTGTGCAATCCGGCTATGACGATCGTGTCCCGCTCTCCATGGACGCAAGTCCGGCGATATTTAAGGTATCGCTGGAAGCCAATCTCAAGGGCAAGCGGATCGCATGGCTCGGGGACTTCGACGGCTATCTGCCCTACGAACCCGGCGTACTGGACATCTGCAAACGATCGCTCGACGTCTTCGAACAGCTCGGCTGCATCGTCGAAGAAGCGCTGCCGGATTATCCGGTCGACAAGGTCTGGCGCGCATGGCTCACGCTGCGGGCGTGGCAAAGCGGCGGCACGCTTCTCGCTTACTATAGCGATCCCGCCAAGCGCGCGATGATCAAGCCGGAGGCGATCTTCGAAATCGAAAGCGGTCTGAAATTGTCGGCCTACGACATTACGGCCGCCTCGGCGGTGCGCACCGAATGGTACCAGGCCGTGCGGCGGTTTTTTCAGAAATACGACTATGCGGTCATTCCGACCGCGCAACTGTTTCCGTTCGATGTCGATTTGCATTGGCCGAAGGAAATCGCCGGCCGGGCGATGACGACCTATCACGAATGGATGAAGGGCGTGCTCCCGATCACGATGGCGGGTTGCCCGGCACTGGCGGCGCCTGCTGGATTCAACGACATGGGATTGCCGATCGGCATCCAGATCGCGGCGCCCAACCACGGCGAACTGGCCTGTTTGCAATTGGCCCATGCCTATGATGCGGCGACGCAATGGTCGGTGCGAAGGGTGCCGGGGTTGCTCGGGTAGCGCGGGTGGACCCGTGTTTGTGGACGCATACTGGACACATGATTGTGTCGCTATACATGTTTAACTTTCTTGCGATCAGTAGCCCGTGCTAAGATTAAATCATGGACCATGGTTTTATTCCTCGGCTTGATATCTTGCCTGAGCCTCAACGCCGGCTTTGGAATGAGTTCGCCTGCGTGCCTCCTGAATTCGTGCTCTATGGGGGCACGGCGCTCGCCCTTCACCTTGGGCACCGCCAATCCGTCGACTTCGATTTTTTTGGCGACCGTGCTTTTGATCCAGCGAAGCTTGTATCCGAAGTGCCCTTTATGGCGGATGCGCAGATCACGCAGCGGGAACCGAGCACCTTGACCGGAATTGTCGATCGCGATGGCAACGTGAAAGTGTCCTTCTTTGGCGTTCCAAATATTCCCCGCCTTGTCGCGCCGCATGTGGCGCCCGGCAACGGATTAAAGGTGGCATCTATGCTTGACTTGGCCGGCACGAAGGCGTCGGTCGTGCAAGCCCGGGCAGAGGCCAAAGACTACATTGATATGGATGCGTTGATGACCGCCGGCGGAATCGATTTGCCGACAACCCTTGCCGCCGGCCGGGCAATCTATGGACCGCAGTTCAATCCAGAAATCACGCTGAAGGCCTTGTCGTTTTTTGGCGACGGAAATCTGCGCCGGTTACCCGAAGCTCTGAAACAACGGCTTGCCACGGCTGTGCGCCAAGTTGATCTTGATCGGCTTCCGGATATTAATGACCGGCTGCCCGGTATGGAGCGCGATGAGGAGCATGAGCGATGAAGCCAATTCCGCTTAATCCGGACACAGAGAAAGTCGCGCGCCGCGTAATCTGGTTTGAGCCACCCGCGGAAGCGCTCGCCGACCCGGTGCGTTTCATGGCCTATGCCATGTCGCATGCAACGCACGAGGATATGCAGGTGATCCGGCGCCATGTGTCGGACGAGGATTTTCGGGAAGCGCTCGATCATTCGCCGCCTGGGATTATCGATCCTCGCTCCTGGGCGTATTGGAATTTGAAGTTCGGCCGTTTCCCGGCACCGCCGCTGCCCACGCGCCAACTCGGTTAGCGATCACCGCGGTCATTTCAGGAATGCTGTTCGGAGGCTGCCTTCGAAATCGGAGCGCATCGTTCGACTTTTGTATAAGGAACAAAATGGGGGTCGTCTCTTTTGTATAGCCGACCGCACCGGCCGTAAATTCCTGCAGCAAGGTCCCTCGCTAACGTGTACGCTTAGCCGAGGCTTAGCGGGCGGCCCATCCGCGCCATTTCAAGGATGCTGTTCATGTCCGACCGTGTTTTCAAGTTTCTCAATCCGGCTGGGCGTTTCAATGTCGATGAGTTCTCAACTTTAAGCCGCCGCGCCTTGTTGCACGGGCTTTCGGCTTCGGCGCTGCTCACCACCACCGGCACCTTTTTCACGCGCGGAGTGACGGCGGCGCCGGCATTCTCGACCAATCCCTTTTCGCTCGGCGTCGCCAGCGGCGACCCCGCGCCTGACGGCTTCGTGCTGTGGACCAGAATCGCGCCCAAACCGCTCGACCACCGCGGCGGCATGCGCATGCGGCCGGTGGAGGTCGAGTGGGCGGTCGCGACAAGCGAGAGCATGCGACAAGTCGTCCGCAAGGGCACCGCGATTGCGCATCCTGAACTTGGTCATGCGGTGCACGTCGAGGTCGAGGGGTTGGAGCCGGCGCGCGACTATTTCTACCAGTTCACCATCGGTGGCGAGCGCAGTCAGGTTGGACGTTCCCGCACGTTGCCGCCGGCAGGTTCCCCGGTCGCACAAATCCGCATGGGGCTGGTGGGCTGCCAAGCCTATGACGACGGGTTCTTTACCGCATATCGCCACGTGGCCGAGGAGCAGTTCGATTTCGTGTACCACTACGGCGACTATATCTACGAGCACGCCATGCGGCAGAAGAGCATCGGGCGGGTGGTGCCACGCGACTTCGACGAGACGTTCTCGCTCGACGACTATCGGATTCGATACGGCCTCTACAAGCTCGATCCGGATCTGCAGGCCGCGCATGCATCGGCGCCCTTCATCATGAGCCTGGACGACCACGAGGTCAGCGACGATTGGGCCGGAGACTGGAACTACACCGGTGCTCCCGCCGAACTGTTTGCGCTGCGCCGCGCGGCGGCGTTCCAGGCCTGGTACGAGCACATGCCGGTACGCAAGGCCCAACTGCCACGCGGCCCCGATATTCAGCTTTATCGCCGTCTCGCGGTCGGCGATCTCATCACCATGAACGTGCTCGACACGCGCCAATTCCGCACGCCGCCGGCCTGCGGCAGTGGCCGCAAGCAATACTGCGCGGAAGCGTTCGAACCGCACCGGACCATGATGGGTGAAAAGCAGGAGCGCTGGCTCTACGACGGGTTCAAGAGCGCGCGAGCCAGGTGGACCGTGCTGGCCCAACAGGTCATGATGATGCACAACGACTTTGACCAAGCCCCCGACAGGACTCGTTTCGACATGGATATGTGGGACGGCGCGACCGTGGCACGCCGCCGGCTGTTCGAAGCCATTGAGGACGCGCGCGTGGACAACCTGATGGTGCTCTCGGGCGACATCCATAGCAACTGGGCCGGCGAGCTCAAGATGGACTTCCTGGACGAAGATTCGGCGACGGTCGGTGTGGAGTTCGTCGGCACATCGATTTCAAGCAACAGCGACGGCTACGACATCAACGATCGCTTCAAGAAGCGTCTCGCCAAGCAGCCTCACCTGAAGTTCGCCAACAATCAGCGCGGCTATCTGCGCCACGTCGTGACGCCGGCACGCTGGCAAGTCGATTTCCAGGTCATCGACAAGGTCACGGTTCCGGACGGGCGCATGTCGACGCGCAAGAGCCTGGTGGTCGAAAGCGGCAAGTG
>Ga0209488_10001200_pt1 | contig 22195 bp, 21 predicted proteins | sample Rivendell_Oct201_8_FD_188349 | JGI IMG/M metagenome (GOLD analysis project Ga0209488, IMG submission 188349) | Vadose zone soil microbial communities from the Eel River Critical Zone Observatory, Northern California, USA -... | ecosystem: Environmental > Terrestrial > Soil > Vadose zone >...
ATTTCGTCTCAGGAACTCTTGATCGAGGAATATGTGTCGGACTTCCTCACGACACCGCCCGACAAGCTGGTGATCAATATTTTCGTGCCGTTGAATTAATCGCCAACCGACTTCGTCAGCGCAATCGCGCGATCAAGGATTGACTTTCGCGTCGCGTGCAGCCGCTCGACGAAGGCGGCCAGCGTTTCGCCCCTCGCCAGATCAATCGTAGCCTGCTGAAGTGCTGCCTCCCGCCGGAACTGCGGGTCGTTGGCGAGTTTCACAAACGCTTCGCGATACGCCGCGACGAGGGGCGCCGGTGTGCCCGGCGGCGCAATGAACGGCCGCCCGTATTGCTGGCGCGCGATAAAGAATTCCAGGATCAAACGCGTCTCGGAAGACTTCGCAAAATCGGTGACGAGCGGCACGTCGGCCAGATCGGGATGCTTGGTAAGCGTGAGCTGCAAGAGCACGCGGATCAACTTTTCGCTCATCCAGCGAGGCTTCGATACTTTCAGGCCGTCCCAATCTTCGCCGATCGTGCCCTGAACTTCGCCGCGTTCGAGCGCTAGCGCAGTCCCGGCCGTTCCCGGATAGCCTCGCACGGTCTTGGTTTTCATTCCGATCAACTCGTTGAGCAAATGCGGCCAGACCGTCACGTCCGATGTGGCGCCGGACGCGCCGAGCAGAGACGGGCGGTCGATGAGGTCCTGCGCGGTCAGGAACGGCGCCGAGTGCCACACCATCGCGATGCCGGTGTAGCCATTGAGGCTCGCGAGCCAATTGAACCTCCGCGCATCAAAGCGCGCATTGGTATTGCCCATGAGGTTTTCGAACGGGGCCGTGTTCTGGACGATCGCAAGCGCCGTACCATCCTTCGGCGCCACATTGTAGAGCCAGTTGAGCGCCACGAGGTTGCCGGCGCCCGGCATGTTCTGCGGCACGATCGTGGGATTGCCGGGAAGATGATTGCCGAGATGGCGCGCGACCAAACGGCCGTAAAGGTCATAGGCCCCGCCTGGCGCGGAACCGATGGCAAGCGTGATCTTCTGACCGGCGAGATCGGCGCGCTGGGCTTGCGCGACTGAGGGCACGATCAACAGCGCCAGCGCCGACATGATGGTCAATGTGAGTCGCATTGTCACGCGCTCTCCCCCGTTTTCTGCACGGCACGAGTGATATCGCGATCGTAGAGCCGCATTCGAGGAGAGTCGAATGCAGAACTCAAACTCTCGGCCCTTCGAGGTTTGGAGTTCCGCCTTCAGGCGGCTCTTGCTCGGAGTTCCACCTCGCGAAAGCAAGACCGCGTAAACGCGGGACTCCAAACCTCCTACTCGATCCCTCTGGCCCCGGCGCGCGTTACCACTTCGCCCCAGCGCAGAATTTCCGATTTGACAAACCGTTGCAATTCCTCCGCCGATCCGCCGGCCAATGGAACGTGGCCGCGATCCGCAAAGGCCTTTTGGGTCGCGCCGTCACTCATGATCGAGCGCAATTCGGTGTTGAGCCGCTCGATGATCGGACGAGGCGTATTGGCCGGCGCGATCAGCATCTGCCAGGACGATGCGTCAAAACCTGGCAGACCGACTTCCGCAAGCGGCGGAATATCGGGCGCGGGTCCAACGCGCGCCGCCGTCGAGACCCCGATGGCACGCAGTTTGCCATCGCGCACGAGCGGCAGCGCGGTCGCAAAATCGCTGAACATGGCGTGCACGTGCCCACCCACGATATCGTTGAGCGCCGGCGCGAGCCCCTTGTAGGGCACGTGGGTGAGTTCGATACCGAGCGTACCCTTGAGCAGTTCGGCAAAGAGATGCGCCGCGCCGCCCGCTCCATTCGACGCATAGGTGAGGCCGCCCGCCATCGACCGGGCCACTTTGGCAAATTCAGGGATCGTCCTGATCGGCAACGCCGGATTGACGACCAGCATGAACGGCACACCGGCGACGAGCGCGAAGGGCAAGAGATCGCGCGTCGGGTCATAGGCTAAATTCTTATAGATGCTGACGTTGATCGCCATGGTGGTGCTGGTGCCGAGCAGGATCGTGTAACCGTCGGGCGCCGCACGCGCGACGTAAGCAGCACCGATGCCGGATGCAGCCCCCGGCTTGTATTCGACGATGAAGGGCTGTCCGAGCCTTTGTTCGAGTCGGCGCCCGATATCCCGCGCGATCACGTCGGTCGTGCCGCCGGCCGTATAGGGGACGACGATCGTAACAGGCCGCGTCGGGTAGGTTTGGGCTGCGGCACTGAATGTGGATACCAAGAATGCTGCGAGGGCGATCAATGTGGTACGAACGATCATCGTGTCCCCTTGGCTTTCAATGGCGACACATACTGTCCCGCGCCCTTCCCCAAAGAAACCACAGCGGCATCGTCGAAGCAAACCCGAACGACACACTCGGAATGCGGAGGACACGTTCGTTTCATTGTTCCGCGAGGGGATTGGCGGGACAGCACGTCAGTCGACGAAAGTGAGCGGCCGCGCGACCATTTCCAGGGTCTTGCGTTCAGCCGCGACGCCCCAGCGCCATTCGACAAAAGCGGCTGCGATCATCAAGATAGCGCCCAGAAGGTAGCCGGCGAAGACGCTCATCCGCGAACCTGTATCGATGAGCGCACCGAACAGGATGGGACCGGCAATTCCGCCGACGCCGGTCCCCATTGCATAGAAGAAGGCGATGGCGAGCGCCCGGATTTCGAGCGGAAAAATTTCGCTCACCGTGAGATAGGCGGAACTCGCTGCAGCCGATGCAAAGAAGAAAATAACCATCCATGCAATCGTCTGTACCTCTGCCGACAACACACCGCGCATGAACAGATAGCCGGTAGCCGCAAGCAGCAGGCCCGACATGGCATACGTGAAGCTGATCATTTGTCGTCGGCCAACCGTGTCGAACAAGCGACCAAGCAGAACCGGCCCCAAAAAATTTCCCAACGCAAACGGCAGAATGTACCAACCCACATGATCTGAGCGGATGCCGTAGAAGTCCGTGAGAATCAGCGCATAGGTGAAAAAGATCGCATTATAGAAGAACGCCTGTGCGGCCATCAGCGCCAGCCCGACCATTGTTCGCAGTCGTTGAGATCGAAACAGTGTCAAGGCGACTTCGCGCAGCGGCGTGAAATGCCGGGTGCGCAGGCGCACACGCGGAAATGGACCCGGCGGAAGCGCGTGGCCGGCTTTGCGGATCCGCTCCTCGATAGCAGCGACCGCGGCCTCGGCCTCGTTCGCGCGGCCGTGCGTCATCAGCCAGCGCGGACTTTCCGGAATCCAAAAGCGCATGAGGAAGATGACGAAACCGAGCGCGGCTCCGATCAGGAATGCCAGGCGCCATCCGAAGTCCGGATCGATGATGGCGGGATCAAGGAGGACGACCGACGCGGCAGCGCCCATCGCCGCCCCGATCCAAAAACTACCGTTGATCATCAGATCGGTCCACCCACGCACCCGTGCTGGCACCAGTTCCTGGATGGTGGAATTGATCGCCGTGTATTCACCGCCAATGCCGGCGCCGGTGAGAAATCGGAAGCACACAAAACTTGTGATGCTCCACGAGGTGGCGGTCGCCGCCGTTGCGATGAGATAGACCGCAACGGTTATGAAGAATAGCTTCTTGCGCCCAAGCCGATCGGTCAACCAGCCAAAAAAGATGGCGCCAAATACGGCACCCGCCAAGTAGGCGCTGCTGGCGAGCCCGATTTCCGCATTGGTGAAATGAAGCTGCGAACTCTCCTTGAGCGCCCCCGCTAACGCGCCCGCGAGCGTCACCTCCAGGCCGTCAAGTATCCATGTCACGCCGAGCGCGACCACAACCAGAGTATGGAACCTGCTCCAGGGCAGGCGGTCCAAACGTGCCGGTATATCGGTTTCAACAATTGCTTCGGCCAGCTATGACCTCATAGGTATAAACGGATGCAACACATTTGTGATGATGGTGATTGTGATGATGGTGGTGCGATGCTGGTGGCCCGACGTTCACCGCAATATCGGGGTGATGAAGCCTTCGGCACTCAGGTAGGCAATTATCCCGAATGCGATAATGACGCCCAGAAGCCCGAAACCAAGAACATAACGGACGTTGTGACCCGTCACGCCTTGTCTCGCCTCGTTTGTGCTCAACACTTGCCCCGTATTGTTACGTGTAAAGGCCCGATCTGCCTTCATGACGCGTTCCATCAATATGTTTTCATGCAGATTGCGTTCCGTTCGTAAACCATTGAATGCGTCTTTGGTTCCCTTAGCCATGCGACGCGGCCCGATGGCCCAAGGCGCAGCGGGTAGATTTCGCGAAGGGTAAATTTAACGTCGTTGCGGGGAACGATTCGAGCTGCTGTAGGTTGGTGCCTGAGTGTGCTGTGCGGGCCCTGAGGTTCAGGATTTGCCATTGTTCTTGGAACTAGGGTGCACAACCAGCTCGAAGGGGAGGCATGATTTTGACGAAAAACCACGGGTCGGAGACCGGAACACACGGAACACCAGGGCCAGCCAAGACGTTAAAGGTTTGCGTCGGCGCGTTTTTGTCGGCGCGGATGTCGGACGAGTCCCCAACCCCCGAATGTAACCGTCCGGCATCACCCCGGTCGGGAGGCGCGCTTCCCGGCCGGGGCCGTTGAGGGTGTTTCGGACGAACGGTAACGGCCCGACAGGGGGAGGTTTCATTTCCATGGCCAGTGTCGCGCGCCCGTTGGATGTGCCTATTGATGCAAATTCGGAGGTCCCGTTTTACATTCCCGCGACAGGCCCCGCGACGAGGCCCCGCCGCACGCTCAAATATGGCGATACCTTCATCGTTCTTGACAGCCACGGTGACATTGGTGCCTCGGCCGGCGGGACGGACGGCCTCTTCCATGCCGACACGCGCTATCTCTCTCGCCTCGAACTCCTGCTTAATGGATTGCAGCCCCTTTTGCTGGGTTCAAACCTTCGCGACGACAATGCGTGGTTGACGGTCGACCAGACCAATCCGGATTTTTATCGAGACGATCGCATCATCCTGGAAAAGGACACCGTGCATGTCGTTCGGACGATTTTTCTTTGGCGTGCCACCGCTTATCAACGGCTGGCCATACGGAACTACGGCGATCGTCCGCTCAATCTCCGTCTCACAATCATGTTTGACGCTGATTTTGCTGATCTATTCGAGGTGCGGGGCCTGCACCGCGAGCGCCGCGGCAGCACTGAGCGGAGCGTTATCGGTCGGGATCGGACTCTGTGGACCTATCATGCCCTCGACGGCAAGCCGCGGCTCACGACACTCACGTTCGATCCACCGCCCACCGAATTGGCCGTAAACTCCGCCTCCTACCATCTCGAACTTGCGCCCGGGCAAACCAATCCGATTTTTCTTGCCGTGACCTGCGATCAGCCGATCGAACCTCGGCCCGTGCCTTTTTTTCGCGGATTGCGAGCCGCCCGGGGCGAGCTGCGGGCCGCGACGCGCAACGCCACAACGGTTGAGACTTCGAACGAGATTTTGAACGAAACGCTATGCCGGTCGATGGCCGATCTGCACATGCTCATGACCGACACGCCGCAAGGGAGATGCCCGTACGCGGGAATCCCCTGGTACTCGACGACGTTCGGTCGCGACAGCCTGATTACGGCCCTGCAGATGCTGTGGTTCGAGCCGAGTGTCGCACGCGGAGTCCTGCGGCGGCTCGCCCACTTCCAGGCCAAGCACGACGACCCGTTCGCAGACGCACAGCCAGGCAAGATATTGCACGAAATGCGCTGCGGTGAGATGGCAACTCTACGCGAAGTTCCCTTCGGTCTCTATTACGGCAGCGTGGATGCCACACCCCTGTTCGTACTGCTTGCTGGTCTCTATCTCGAACGAACCGGCGACGAAGACACTGTTAGGGAGTTGTGGCCCGCGATCGAAGCCGCGCTGCGCTGGATTGATGGTCCGGGCGATCCGGATCAGGACGGTTTCGTCGAATACCTGCGCGCGTCCGAACAGGGCCTTGCAAATCAAGGGTGGAAAGATTCCTGCGATGCGATCTTTCACGCCGACGGGTGCCCGGCAGAAGGACGCATCGCCCTTGCTGAGGTCCAGGGCTATGTGTTTGCCGGCAAGCGGCTGGCCGCACGCTGCGCACGGCGGCTGGGAAAGCGGGAATTGGCTCAAAGGCTTGATGCGGAAGCGACCCGCCTAGCGGAGCGGTTCGATGGGGCATTCTGGTGCGCGGACCTTGGAACTTACGCGCTCGCGCTCGACGGACGCAAGGAACCCTGTCGGGTCCGTTCGTCGAACGCCGGGCAGGTTCTTTTCACCGGTATAGCTCGTCAAGAGCGAGCCATGGAGGTCGCCGAAGGATTGTTGCGGCCGGAGTTCTTCTCCGGCTGGGGCATCCGTACGGTGGCGAAGGCGGAGGCGCGCTACAATCCGATGTCCTATCACAATGGCTCAATATGGCCCCATGACAACGCTTTGATTGCGCTCGGTTTCGCGCGTTACGACCGCAAGCAAGAAATCGAGCAGGTGTTCACCGGCCTGTTCGATGCCGCGTCCTACCTGGACCTGCGCCGACTGCCCGAACTTTTCTGTGGCTTTCAGCGCAGCCGCGGCCGCGGGCCGACCCTTTATCCGGTCGCCTGTTCGCCCCAAGCGTGGGCGAGCGCGACACCATTCACGCTGTTGGAAGCCTCACTCGGTTTGGAGTTCGATATCGGAGCCGGCGAAATTCGGTTGCGCAACCCCCGTCTGCCGGCATTTCTTCAAGAAGTCGTTCTGCGCAATCTCGGGCTTGGCCGCTCCAATGTCGATCTCAGGGTCTCCCGACGTAACAAAGGGGCGTCAGTGGAAATTCTGCGCGGCCAAGGGGATATTCAAATATCCGTTATCTTGTCGCAGTGAGACTTGCGTCATTGCGTGGCAAGGAGAACAATTATTGTCAGCCATAGGCGCTTGTGGCTCGGGACGAGCCCCCTTTGCCGCATCCCGTCGACCGCCGAGGTTCAAATAATTTTCAATTCCTCGGGAACTGGGGCGCATCCCCGCGTTTATGGACTATGGACGTGTCGCGTTCCCGGGAGGGTTCACATGCATGGCTCTTATCATATCGCTTTGACCGTGGCCGCACTGATGATGCTGTCTGCGGTGTCGTCCGCTGATCGCCTGTACGAGGAGGGAGGGCCCCAGGGAGCTGAACAGCTGATCAGCGTTCCAGGCGCCGGAGGCAGTGGCGCCGGCGGGTCGTCGGTGATTGTCGTCGACAATCAGGAGGTCGAGGGAATTCTCGGCAAGGAGGTCCGCAGCATTGCGGACGAAGATATGGGGCGCATCGTCGAGGTCATTGTGGACCGATCCGGACAGGTACGTGCAGCCGTCATCGACTTTGGCGGCTTTCTCGGCGTCGGTAGCCGCAAGATTGCCCTCGACTGGAACGCATTGCGTTTCGCTCTTGCCGGCGATCCGCGCGGTCGTATCACCGTGGAGCTCACGAAAGACCAGGTGCGAGCCGCTCCCGAGTACAGGGCGGGGAAGCCGGTCATGATCCTCGGAGCGTTGTGAGTAACCTGCCACCGTTGCTGTTCACCGGTTCAGCGTCGACGGAGTGGTGAATCAATTTGCGGGTTTGTCCTTGTGGATGTCCACAGTCCTCGTCACCCCGGAGTCCCTCAGGTGACGCCCGATGGTGGCGAGCCTGCGAATGCACCCAAACCTCTCGCCACGCCATCCAGAGGCAGTCTTCGGGGGCTCGACTGGTTCGTGTTCTTCGTTGCCGACGTCCAGACGGGCTTCGGCCCCTTCATCGCGGTCTACCTCACGACACAAGCCTGGACGCAAGGCGACATCGGCCTCATTTTGTCAGTTGGCGGCCTCGTTGCCCTGATGGGCCAGATGCCGGGCGGCGCGATCGTCGACGCTGCCCGGTCGGAGAAGCTCGTCGCCGGCTTGGCGGTTGCGGCGATTGGCATGAGCGCGCTCGCCTATGCGGCATGGCCTGCCTTCCCGGCCGTATTGGCCGCCGCGGTGCTGCACTCCGGCGCCAGTTGCGTGCTCGGTCCCTGCATCGGCGCCATCAGCCTCGGTCTTGTGGGGCACGGGCGCATCAGTGAGCGCCTAGGGCGCAATGCCCGTTTTGCCTCGATCGGAAACGGCCTCGCGGCCGCCGCCATGGGGGCTTGTGGCTATTTCTTGTCGAACCGGGCGGTCTTCATCGTCACCGCCTTGCTGGTCGGCCCAGCCCTGCTGGCGCTCTCCCATTTACGGGCGAGCGAGATCGACCCGAAAAAAGCCCACGGCGGAGAACCCGAACTGACCCATCACGTGCCGATTGCCAGCCTGCTCAGTTCGGAGCGGCGCCGAACGCTGATGATCTTTGCTGCCTGCATGATGATGTTTCACCTTGCGAACGCCGCCATGCTGCCGCTCATGGGCGGTGTCCTGACGATGCGCTCCAGTGAATGGGCACCGGTTATGATCGCCGCATGCATCGTTGTACCACAGCTCATGGTTGCGCTCATATCGCCGTGGGTGGGACGCCGAGCGCAACAATGGGGACGACGGCCGCTGTTGCTCATCGGTTTTGCCGCGCTGCCGGTCCGCGGCGTGCTCTTCGCGATCGTGCCTGATCCGAATTTCCTCGTGGCCGTGCAGTTGCTCGACGGCATTTCCGCTGCCATGCTTGGTGTGATGGGACCGCTCATTGTCGCCGACATCACGCGCGATACTGGCCGATTCAATCTGGCGCAAGGCATCATGGGAACTGCGATCGGGATCGGCGCATCCATCAGCACAACTTTTGCCGGACAGATGACAGATCACTTCGGCAGCATGGCTGCATTCCTTGGTCTCGCCGGGGTCGCTGCCGCTGGACTGACATTGGTATGGGCATTGATGCCCGAAACGCGACCGACAGAGAACGATTTGCGACAATGATTGGGGAAATCCAATCTACGGTTCAGGCTCCTTGCTGTGCCACCGACATCCTGACGGCGACCGATTCATCATCACCAACGACGCTCAACCGCGGCAACGCATGCTTTGCCATCAGGCTGCGGTAGACCGAAAGGTAGTCATTCGCCATCCGGCGTGCCGTGAAGCGCTCTTCGAATCGCCTGCGTACCTGGTCGCAGGACAACGCCGGCAATCGGCTGACGGCGGCGACCGCGCTCGTCTCGTCCTCCACGATGAAACCGGTCAGACCGTCGTCGACGACTTCCGGCACCGAGCCGCGGTTGAACGCGATGACGGGCGTGCCGCAAGCCATCGCCTCGATCATTACCAGGCCGAAGGGCTCGGGCCAATCGATCGTCGCCAGAAGCGCCATTGCGCCGCTGAGAAAATTCGATTTCTCATGATCGCCTATCTCGCCCAGATACTCGATCAGCGGGGAATCGAGAAGCGGTCGAATCTGCGCTTCGAAATAGTCGCGATCGGCGTTGTCTACTTTGGCCGCGATCTTCAGCGGTATGCCGCAGCGATGGGCGATATGGATTGCGCGATCCACAGCCTTCTCCGGCGCGATACGGCCGAGAAACGCAAGGTAGTCCCGTTTCACATGAGAAGGCATGAGAAGCCGCTCCGGCAAGCCGTGATGGATAGTCCGAACCCAGCCCGCCTGGGGTAGGGGTCGTCGCTGGGCGTTGGAGATGGACACAACCGGCACGGACGAGAACACCTTGAAAACAGGTTGGTGTTCCGGCAAGTCCAGTCGTCCGTGCAGGGTCGTAACGAACGGTGTCGATTGCCGGGAAAAGAGCGAAAACGGATAATAGTCAAGATGGAAGTGCAAGACATCGAAATCGTGTGCCTGCCGTCGCACCTGTTCGAGCATCATCATGTGCAAAGCGTTGGCGTCGCGTATCGCGCCGTCAAGGCGCAGTGACCTGGGCCATGCCGCCTCAAGCTTGGCCGTCGTTTGCGAATCGCCACTCGCGAACAAAGTGACGTCATGCCCAAGCGCGACCAGTTCTTCAGTCAACCAGCATACCACCCTCTCGGTTCCGCCATAGAGTTTGGGCGGGACTGCTTCGGTCAGCGGGGCCACCTGGGCAATGCGCATGGATCTTCTCCTCTCACGCGGCTTCCTTTGAAAGACGATTCATTTCCTGCATGAACAGCCTGCGGTACGTGCCATCCTGCCGCATCAGCTTGTCCGGCGGACCATCCTGATCGATATGTCCATCCTGCAACACGACAATGCGGTCGAAACTGCGCAACGTCGACAGACGGTGCGCGATCGCAATGACCGTTCGTCCGCGCATGAGTTGACCCAACGCTTCGCGGATGGCTTCCTCGGAATCGATATCGAGCGCGGACGTCGCCTCATCGAGCAACAAGATAGGGGCGTCCTTGAGGAACGCACGGGCAATCGCGATGCGCTGGCGCTGGCCGCCTGACAGTTTCACGCCGCGGTTTCCGACCAGCGTAGCAAAACCGTCAGGCAGGGCTTCGATGAAATCCATGCATCGGGCTGCGGAGGCTGCTTCCAGGACCTGCTCATCCGAAGCGTCCGGCCGTCCATAGCGGATGTTTTCCAAGGCCGAGCGATGAAAAAGTGAGATGTCCTGCGGCACGAACGAAATTGCTTCGCGCACGCTCGCCTGCGTGACACGCGAAACATCCTGGCTGTCGATCCAGATTTGCCCGTCCTGCACGTCGTAGAAGCGCTGAAGCAAAGCGAACAATGTCGATTTGCCGCTCCCCGATGGACCGATGAGGCCTACGCGCTGACCCGCCGGGATTTGCAGGCGAAAATTCGTGAACACCTTCTGGCCATCGGGGTAGCTAAATGAGATATCATTGAACGCAACACTTGCTCCCAGCTTGACCAGTGGCTCTGCACCGGGGAAGTCGCGCAACTCGTGCGGAACGAGGAGGGTAGCAAGAGCCTCCGACAGCCGCGCCATATGCTGCGTCACATCCACAAGAGCGACAGCCAGGTCGCGCGTGGCGTGCAGCACCGAAAGTCCGAGCGTGCACACAAGCACCACGTCCCCGGTCGTTGCCTTGCCCTGCTGCCAGAGCAAGATGGCCCACGCCAGAATACCGATCGTCAGTATGATGGTGGTAACGGCGTGGAAAAGCCTCAGTTTTTCGAGGTAGCGCAGGCTGCGCTTCCGCGCTCCCATCTCGCGGTCGACCGTGTTGTCGAAGCGGCTGTGCTCATGTGCGAGCCCGCCAAAGGCCCGCACCACCGGCATATTGCTGATCACGTCCACCATGTCGCCGTCGACCGCGGCAGCCTTATCGGCAAAATCGTGATGCAGAGGTTGTCCGGCCGCTGCAAGACGGAACATGGTGAAGATCACGATAGCGGCAATGATAACCAACACGGTGGCCATGGGAACGCTGACCGTCGAGACGAAGACGATAGCGGTGACTGTCGCCGCGCACGGCGGTAACACATTCCAGACCCACATGTTCTCGACGGTGTATACGGCGTTCGATGTTGCCGTGATCCGGCTTGTAAGCATTCCCGGCATTCGATCCGTGAAGTAGCTTGGCGCGTGACCCGTCAAGTGGCGGAACAGATCCCGGCGCAGGTCGCCGCTTACCGCAACGAAGGCGAAGCTTGCAATCCAACTGGCAATCCGCCAGAGCAAATTGTCGGCGGCGATCAAGGATACGAGCACGATGAACGCGCCCCAGACACCGCTGCTCGACGCGCCCCCGGCGAGCGCGTCGACTAGAAATTTCACCGCGTACTGTGTCCCCACCGAACAGCCGACAGCAGCCAGAACAAAGACCACGATCGTGGCATGCGACAGTGATCGCCGCCGAACATAACGGGCGATGAAGGTGATCGGGCAATTGGCATAAGAACAAAGACTTTCCATTTAACGTACAAACCCCCATGTGCTCCGGTCCGGCATCGGTCCAGGTCACTACGTTTCAAGTCGCCTAACCAGTCGCCTAATTTTTGTGCAGCCGGCTCTCGCATCAAGGGAGCGATCCCCACCGCTTCCGTCCAACGCGCAAACCGTCAATTGGTTTCCTAGGGATCCGTCTAAGTGGAATGCGTTCGGCGCATGGAGAATCCAACCAATTCGCCATAAAATCGACATGGTCACGCGCGGCGCTGTTCTACGTCACCAAAAACACGTTATTCCTACTGCCGCGATGCCGGCCCTACTGCGATCCCGCGATGCCGGCCTGATGCACGACTTTGCCCCAACGCACGATCTCGGTCTTGACGAAATCCTGCAAGGCCGCGATCGACGGGTTCTCCATCGGGACCATGCCGTTCTTCAAGATGAGTTCCTTTGCCTCGGGCGTGGCGAGCAGGGTCTTGAACTCGCGGTGCAGCTTTTCGACAATCGGGCGCGGCACGCCGGCCGGCGCGACGACCATCTGCCATGAGGCCGCATCAAATCCCGGCACGCCGGCTTCTGCGATCGGCAAGACATCCGGAATGGCTGCAAGGCGCGTCGCCGTCGACACGCCGAGCGGGCGAACCTTGCCGGCCTGGATGATCGACAGTGCAGGCCCGAGATCAACGAACATGAATGGCACATGTCCGGCCACAACGTCGGTGAGCGCCGGCACACTGCCCCGATAGGCAACCGGCGACATGTCGATGCCGGTCATGCTCTTGAACAGTTCGGCAAACAGGTGATGCGGAACGCCGGGACCCGCCGTCGCGTAAGACAATTGGCCGGGCCGGGCTTTCACATAGTCGATGAGATCGCGCACCGAACGGATCGGCAGATCGGGATTGACCACCAGAACGAATGGAGTCTGGGCCGCAAGCGCCAGCGGCACGAAATCGACAGCCGGATCATAGGACAGCGTTTTGAACAACGTCACATTGACCGCCATGACGGGGCTCGGCGCAATCATCAGGGTGTGGCCATCCGGGACGGCGCGCGCGACCGCCTGCGCCCCGATGACGCCGCCGGCTCCGGGCTTGTTGTCGACAATCAGCGGCTTGCCCCAAACCTGTTCGAGCCGTGGCGCCAGCATGCGCGACAGGATGTCACCCGCGCCGCCGGCTGCGAACGGCACCACCATGGTGACGGGGCGCGCGGGAAAGTCCTGCGCGCGGGCAGGAAAGATAGCGTGTGCTGCAAGCGCAACGCCAACGAGCAGCAAGCGCACAAGATCGAGCGGCGTCATAGATCTATCTCCCCTTATTCCGTCCCCTTGGCGCCGGCCTGTTCGACGACCTTGCCCCACCGCACGATCTCACTCTCGACATAGCGCTTAAGCTCATCGGGCGGCGGGGTCGCGATTGCAATCGAGCCGCGGCTGTTGATGTCGCGGTTGACTTCGGGCTCGCTCACGATGGCCTTGAGTTCGCTAGCGGGCAAACGTCATCGTCGAGCCAATGTGCTGGGCGGGCTACCAAAGGGCCCCGGAAGCCAAAGCTTAGCCTAACTCCCAACCGAGGGCCACGATTGCAACGTTGACAGATTGCGGGCTCGCCGTCATAAGTGCCCGGCGCGAAAGGGCTAAAAGGCCCGCGCGCATTAATTGTGGCCAGCAACGGCCACCCAATCCCCAACCGACTGAAAGAAGCCGGCCTTCCGAGGCCGGGATTCGAACACGAGGACAAAAAGATGTTCGCAGTCATCAAAACCGGCGGTAAGCAATATCGCGTTACCGCCAAGGATTTGTTGAAAGTTGAAAAAGTTGATGGCGAGGCCGGCCAGACGATCAAGTTTGCCGAGGTGCTGATGGTCGGCGGCGATACCGTCACGATCGGGACCCCGACGGTCACAGGCGCCTCGGTTGCCGCCGAAGTGGTCGAACAGGGTCGCGGACCCAAGGTCATTGCCTTCAAGAAGCGCCGCCGGAAGAATTCGCGCCGCAAGCGCGGTCACCGGCAGGAACTCACGACGGTCCGGATCACGGAGATCCTGACCGGCGGTGCATGACGCAACTCTCATAGAGTTACCGCGCCGCGCGACCTATCAAACCGTCAACGATTGACGTATAAAAGAACGTCCAGGATTTCAAAGGCAAAGCAATGGCTCACAAAAAAGCAGGCGGCTCCTCCCGCAACGGCCGCGACTCCAACAGCCAGCGGCTCGGCGTGAAGGTATTCGGTGGCCAGGAGGTATTGGCCGGCAACATCATCGCGCGCCAGCGCGGAACCAAGTGGCATCCCGGACCTAACGTGGGCCTCGGCAAGGATCACACCCTGTTCGCGCTCACGCCAGGCCACGTCCAGTTCCGTACCAAGCAAAAGGGTCGCGTCTACGTATCGATAGCACAGAAAATGGAGGCAGCCGAATAGGCGGCAGACAAGTCTGCCGCTCCACGTGAGCCGGCAGACGGGTTCCCAGAAGGGGGAGTCGGTTCGCCGGCTCCCCTCTTTGTTTTTTGGCGTTTCGCTCCCTGAGCGTTTGGCTCCCCGAGCGTTTCGCTTCCGGCACAGGAACCCGTGTCATGACTGAACTGATCGGACCCGCCAAATCGACCGACAGCAACGCCGCGACTGCGACCATCAAGACGTCGCGGCTCGTGTTGCGCGCGCCGCACCCCAACGACACCGCGGACATCGCGCTGCTCGCCAATGATCGCCGGATTGCGGAGAATACCGCTCGTATCCCGCATCCCTACAGGCTCGCGGACGCACGAGAGTTCATCACTTACGCCACAGAAACCAACCGGGAAATCATGTTCGTCATCACGCTGCCAAACGACCGCGTCATTGGCGCCTGCGGCGTCGGGTCGATTGATGGCCGGGATCCCGAAATCGGCTATTGGCTCGGCGTTCCCTTTTGGGGCAAAGGCTATGCAACCGAAGCCGCGCGCGCCGTGATCAATCACGCATTCACGACATTGCGCTATGATATGCTCCGGGCAGGAGCCCGCGTGAGCAATCCCGCATCACGAAAGGTGCTGGAGAAATGCGGTTTCGAGTGGACCGGCGTTGCCCTTGTTCGACCTCGTGCGGTCAGGTCGCATGTGCCAGCCGATCGCTTCCGTCTCGAGCGCAGCTTCTGGGTCACAGCCCGGAGCCGGGGCGAAATCGAACAAGTTGCGTAATTGTACGTCAATGCAGGAGCCCGCCATGGCGGCACCGTTTACGATCTTAACGATCCGGAAGGCAATGGCGTGGAACTCAAAGGACCAGTCGCGACATCATGAAATTTCTTGACGAGGCCAAGGTTTACATCCGCTCCGGTGACGGCGGTAACGGCTGCGTGTCGTTCCGCCGCGAAAAATTCATCGAATTCGGTGGTCCCAATGGTGGCGACGGCGGCAAAGGCGGCGACGTGATTGCGCTCGCGGTCAACGGGCTCAACACCCTGATCGACTACCGCTACCAGCAGCACTTCAAGGCCAAGAGCGGCCGAGGCGGCATGGGCAAGGACCGCCACGGCGCCAGCGGCGACGACATGGTGATGAAGGTGCCGGCGGGCACGCAGATCTACCAGGAAGATGGCGAAACGCTCATCGCCGATCTCGCCACGGTTGGCGAGAGCGCGGTCCTGGCGCGTGGCGGCAATGGTGGCTTCGGCAATGCACGCTTCAAAACCTCGACCAACCGCGCACCACGGAACGCCAATCCGGGCCAGCCAGGCGAAGAGTTCACGATCCGGTTGCGCCTGAAACTGATCGCAGATGCCGGCATTGTCGGGCTCCCCAATGCCGGCAAGTCGACTTTCCTCGCAGCTGTGAGCGCGGCGAAACCGAAAATCGCCGACTATCCGTTCACCACCCTGCACCCGCAGCTTGGCGTGGTGCGTGGCGGCGATAGCGAATTCGTGCTGGCAGACATTCCAGGCCTGATCGAGGGCGCCCACGAAGGCATCGGCCTTGGCGACCGATTTCTCGGCCATGTGGAGCGCTGTCGAGCGCTGTTACATCTCGTCGACGGCACCGGCGAGCATGCCGGCGAAGCCTACAAGATCGTCCGCGCCGAGCTTGCAGCCTATGGAAAATTCCTCATCGACAAGCCGGAGATCGTGGTGCTCAACAAGTCCGACGCCCTGACACCGGATGAATTGAAGCAGCAAAAAATGCGCCTCAAGCGCGCCGCCAAACAGACGCCGCTCGTCATGTCGGCCGCGACCGGGGCAGGCGTGCCGGAGGTGCTGCATGCGCTGGCCGGCGCCATCGGAAAAGCCCATGCCGACGCTGCGCCGGCGCCGGAGCAAGTCGCTGAATGGCATTCTTGATTTAGTTTCAATCAGTATGTGATTGATGACCGCATGTGATCGATGACCGCGCCGCGATCTCGGAGTGATTCCCTCTCCCCTCCTGAGAGAGGGTTAGGGTGAGGGGGCACAGGCCCATTGAGAGACCGTTCCCCCTCACCCCAACCCTCTCCCCAAAGGGGAGAGGGAGTCAGACCGAGTTTACCGGCAGACCAATGACGATGCCGCGCGCTCGATGTGATTTCCCTCTCCCCTCTGGGGAGAGGGTTAGGGTGAGGGGGCCCGAAGTAATCGAGAGACCCCTCACCCCAGCCCTCTCGGCGGCTTTGCCGCCCCCATAGGGGAGAGGGAGTCAGACCGAGTGTGTCGGCAGATATTCGGCTAAAACAAAAGTCCGTTCTGCCATGTCGCTCAAGATTCCCTCCATCACCGATTTCCGGCGCGTCGTCATCAAGGTCGGCTCGTCTCTGCTGGTCGATTCCGAGGCTTCTCGCGTGCGCGCGGATTGGCTTGCCGCGCTTGCCGACGACATCGCGGAACTCCATGCGGACAAGCGCGATGTGCTGGTCGTCTCCTCGGGCGCCATCGCGCTCGGGCGCTCGGTCCTCAAGCTGCCGCGCGGTCCGCTCAAGTTAGAAGACAGCCAGGCGGCCGCGGCCGTCGGACAGATTGCGCTCGCCCGAACCTGGGCGGAAGTGCTGTCCCGCTACGACATCACGGCCGGACAGATACTGGTGACGCTGCAGGACACCGAAGAGCGCCGCCGCTATCTCAACGCACGTTCGACGGTCGAGCGCCTGCTCGAATGGCGGGCGGTACCGGTGATCAACGAAAATGACACGGTGGCCACGCAGGAGATCCGCTATGGCGACAATGACCGCCTTGCCGCGCGCGTCGCCACCATGGTGAGCGCCGATCTCCTGGTGCTCCTGTCCGACATCGACGGGCTCTACGACGCGCCGCCCGGAACCAATGCCAATGCCAGATTGATACCGGTGGTCGATCGCATCACGCCCGCGATCGAAGGCATGGCGGGCGCCTCGGCTTCCGAACTTTCCAAAGGCGGCATGCAGACCAAGATCGAAGCCGCCAAGATTGCGACCGCCGCCGGCACCCACATGGTGATTGCCTCCGGCCATGTCAGCCATCCGCTCAAGGCCATCCGCAATCAGGGGCGCTGCACCTGGTTCCTCACAAGCGCCAATCCGGTGGCGTCACGCAAGAAATGGATCGCGGGTTCCCTCGAGCCCAGGGGCGTCCTGACCATCGACGCAGGTGCAGTTGCGGCCCTGCGCAACGGCAGGAGTCTTCTGCCGGCCGGCGTCCTCCGCGTTGACGGAACGTTTTCGCGCGGGGATGCGGTGGTCATCCGCGGGCCTGACGGCGCTGAGATCGGCCGGGGGCTCGTAGCCTACGATGCCGAGGACGCCACCCGCATCAAGGGCCGGCCGTCAGCCGACATCCTCCTGGTCCTGGGGATCGAAGGGCGCGCCGAGATGGTCCACCGCGACCATCTGGTCGTCGGAAACGCCATCTAGCCACGTCTCTATTGGACGACAAACCGGCGCTACGGGGTGGATTGGTGTGGCGGAAAACCTAATTTTTCCGACCCGCCGTATTGCGGCGGACAGTACTCACGCGATGGTCGCCACTCGGGTACGCCCGACCGGTCCGTTCAACCGACAAATCGATTTTTTGGCCATCCGGAAATTCCAGATAGCGCTGGTCAACAACTCCACCACGGCCTTCAATAATATAACGGGTTCCGACCGGAAACCGCCCAGGCAATTGCTTGACCTTGGGATTTGCGACTGAACTCATAAAGTTCTCCACGCACGCGAGACCCCCCGCGCCCAGGAATAATCATCCAGCAAAGTGACGGTTTCTAGACACCACTTGGATATATATGTGAACCCTGTGGGTTGCTGTGGAAAGCCGTAAAAACAAGAGCTTAGGCCTCAAACCGCAAGTCCGCTTTGCTCCGCCAGCCGCCTGAGGGACGTCTCCGGCCGGGCGCCCAAATGCTGGATCACTTCTGCGGCCGCAAGTGCCCCGAGCCGTGCCGCCGTCCGATTGTCGGCTCCCCGGGACAGGCCGAGCAGGAATCCTGAGGCAAACAGATCTCCCGCGCCAGTAGCATCGACGACGCGATCAATCGGAGTCGCGCTGACCGCATCGGTCTGTTCCCGGCTCACGATCACGCACCCCTTTTCGCTGCGCGTGATCACCGCAAGCTTGGCGTCATTGCGCAGTGCCTTGATGGCGGTTTCGAAGTCGGCGGTCTGGTAGAGACTGTGCAGTTCGTGCTCATTGGCAAACACGATATCGACCGTTCCATCGCGAATGAGGTCGAGAAATTCCGCGCGATAGCGGTCGACACAGAAAGCATCGGACAGCGTGAGCGCAACACTGCGACCGGCCCCGTGGGCAATACCGGCAGCCTTGAGAAAGGCCGCTTTTGCATGAGGCGGGTCCCAAAGATAACCTTCCAGGTAGGTGATCGCCGACCCCGCGATCGCGTCCGCATCGATGTCGTTTGGATGCAAGTCCTGCGCGGCACCCAGAAAAGTGTTCATGGTGCGCTCCCCATCGGGTGTCACCAGGATGTAGCAGCGCGCCGTCGACGGCCCATCCGCACCCGGCGGCGTATCGAAGGCGACGCCGGCGGCGCGGATGTCATGTGAAAAGACGCGGCCGAGCTGGTCGTCCTTGACCTTGCCCACAAAGGCGGCGCGGCCACCGAAGCTCGTCACGCCAACGGTCGTATTGGCGGCCGAACCGCCCGAAATCTCGACGGCGGGCCCCATGACTTCGTAAATCGCCTCCGCCCGCGCCTCGTCGATCAACTGCATGCCGCCCTTGCGCATGTTCTGCCGGACAAGGAAATCGTCCTCCGTCCGTGCAATCACGTCGACGATCGCATTGCCGATACCGAGAACGTCGTAGCGGGTCGTGGTCATGGAGCCGGTCACTGATGAGGAGGAAAGGAATGCTGGCGGCGCGCACTATATCGGCCGCGCACCCGGATACAATTGAAATCGTTGCAATATCCCTCGTTGGCTTCGTTCCGTGCGGCTTCTTCGCGACAGGCTGTTTCGCAACAGGCTGTCGAGCGCGGAAATACACCGGTATTTCACGCCTATATAACAATGATGACAAATCATCCAATTGATTGGTAAAAAACCGTGTCGCCCGAGGAAGCAACCAGGGAATGCCGCGTCTCACAAGGGAGGAAGTCCCGCTTTGGGCATCGATCGCGCGACCAGGTTCACGATCAAGGCGAGCGGGCCGAAACTCGCGCCCCTGTTCGATGGCACACAACAAGTGATGAGCATCATTTCGGTGCCGTATTATTCGCGCTCGATCTATGTTCCGACGATGTAGTCTCGACATGCGACAGGCAAGCACTTCAGGGCGATGACCGGGGTACAAGAAAAGGAGATCACTCATGTTGCGACGCAGCTATTTCTCCATCGGAGTATTGTTGGCTTTGCTGACCGCGTTCCGTGCGGCGGGCGCTGTCGAAGCGGGCGCTGCTCCAAAGTTGACGGCCGACGATTATGTCGAGATCCAACAGCTATATGCCAGTTATGCTCACGCGCTCGACAAGGGTGAAGGCGAGCGTTTCGTCTCCACATTCGTTATCGATGGTGAGTTCACGGGCGGAAGGGGGCCGGGCCGAGGCAGCGAAGTTCGAAACCCGATCAGGGGCGAAGACGCGCTCTTGAGAATGGGCAGTCGCGGCGGCGGGCGTCACTTCAACGCCAACCTTGTCATCACGCCGACACCGGAAGGCGCCAACGGTTCGGTCTACCTGCTGCTCTTCAACGCGCGAAGCAGTCCGTCAACAATTGTGGAGACCGCAATTTACGAGGACACGCTGGTAAAGACTCCGCAAGGTTGGAGATTCAAGAAACGCGTGGTCTGGCGCGACGATGACGATATTACCCCCTTCAAGCCAAAACCGCTGCCGGAAGCGCGGGAAAACAGATGAGCGGCGGAGAGGGATGAGGGGCTCTAGTAGTGGGCTGAATCAACTAAGATCGATACCAGGACTTCGTAGGGTCGCCCCTACGCAACAACGGCCACCCAACATTTCATTTTAGCAGATGCAGGCCACTACTTGAGCCCCAGCGCCTTCGCCGGGTTGTCCTTGAACATCAGGTCGAGTTCCCGGTCGCTGAAGCCGTGGGAACGCATCGCCTCCGCAAAGGCGCCGACGCCCTCCAGCCCGCCGTACTCTTTGGGGGCACTGACCTTGGTCCAGAATTCCGAAAGGAAGCTGAACTGCGGTCCGACTTTGCGGATCGCGTCCGTACGCCCGCCCTCGAGTGTATTTCTGTAGTCGAACTCGATGAATACCCCAAGCTTTGCGGCTTCCTGCATCTGCTCCACGGTCATCTTTCCGGCCAAGTCGAAGGCATGCGTGGCGATCATGTGCTGCACGCCCTGACGCTTCGCTTCGCGGAAAATCATCAAGGCCTCCTCGGCGAGGACATGGCCCGAGGCAAGCGTCAATCCGTGCTTTGCGATGATCGCGATGACCTGCTTCACTTCGGGCAGCAACTCGCCGTTGCGCGACACGGCAACGTATGGCCCGTTCGGATTCTTCGACGCGCGCACCTCTTTCTCCGTATCGCCCGCCGGCATCCAGACGATGCGTCCCGGTTCTCCTTTAATGTGTGTCGCCATGAACTCCACGCCCGCCGGATTGACCCCGCCATTGGGCAGGTTCAGGACAAACCCGCCGTACAACTCCAAGCCGGGCACCTCCGGGCGAAGGTGGTAGGCGAGCTGCGCTGTCGGTTCGTTATGGTCTTTGAGCAGCAGTCCGCGCATGCCGCGCAGGCGCGCCAGCCGCACTTCCGCGATGCCGGCCTGCCCGTTGAGCGCGCCAGGAGTCCACGGATCCATGTGAAAGTGCAGGTCGAGCGCTCCCTTGAGCAGGCGAGCGCCATCGGCTTCCCGGTTTGACTGAGCGGCTCCAACCTGAGGTCTCGCAAGCAGCCCCAGCGCGATCACGATCGCCACCAGAGCCATGCCGAGAGCGCGACGGTTCCAGTCCCTTGATAAGAATGCGCGGCTCATTACAAATCCTCCCATAACTTGTGATTGTATTATTGTGGTTGTGTCCTTAAGTCCTGTGTCTCGCCTCCTTGATGAAGGCGAGAACATTGGTGACACATTCGTCGGCATTGGCGGCGGCGATATGGTAGGCGTCGCCGTTCAGGATCGCGAGCCTCGAATTAGGAATCGCCAGCTGATACTGCCGAACCTTCTCCACTGATTGCAGGGCGCTTCGGTCTGAGGTGATCACCAGTGTTGGCGCTTTGATCCGCTGCAAAACACCGTCCCGTGCCAGATCGAATTTCGAGAGCGCCGTGCGGAGTCCTTTTGCCCCTTCCTCTGGCGCTGTTGCAAACATGTGGTTCCAATATTCGACCATCTCTTTCGAAACAGCCGAACCCAGTCGGTCGCGTTGGGGAATGTTGGAGCGACTGGAAGCGACGATCACGGAAGCGGGACCACTGGCGACTGCGAGCGTGCGGGTGCGAGTAGGATAATCCGCCGCAAACTGCATCGCAATCGCGCCGCCAGTTTTGGCACCAATGATGTGCGCCGCCTCGACGCCGGCCTTGTCGAGCACGCGTGCTACGAACGCAGCAAGACTCGGCAGCGACCATTCGAACCCCGCTGGAATCCCGGATTGTCCAAATCCCGGCAAATCCGGTCGAAGCAGCCGAAACTCCTGCGCCATCCGTGGTACCCATCCGTACCATACAACGCTCGATTCGTCGTTGCCGTGAATGAGCACGGCAACCTCGGGCTTGCGCCATGGTTCACCAAACCAGTCCTCCCGATAAAACAATTCTTCCTTGGAAACATTGCTCGCAGGCCCCGCCTGCGCATGAGCCCGCACCGGCATGAGTTCGCCAGCCAAGGTCGAAACACCAAGCGTCGCCGCTGTTCCAGCTCCGAAGTTCAACAAATCTCGACGCGTAGTTTTGACCGCCATGATACCACCTTTTCCAGGAGCCTTGCGCCAGTTACCGAACAACTTAGCGCAGGCCCGATCAAAGAACTAGTTTTATCCTAGCACACTCAATTTGGTCGTTGCATTCTCAACTAGTGCGAGCCGCTACACGTACGGTC
>Ga0209488_10001201_pt1 | contig 22190 bp, 21 predicted proteins | sample Rivendell_Oct201_8_FD_188349 | JGI IMG/M metagenome (GOLD analysis project Ga0209488, IMG submission 188349) | Vadose zone soil microbial communities from the Eel River Critical Zone Observatory, Northern California, USA -... | ecosystem: Environmental > Terrestrial > Soil > Vadose zone >...
GGGCGCACCAGGACTCGAACCTGGGACCCGCTGATTAAGAGTCAGCTGCTCTACCAACTGAGCTATGCGCCCGCACAAGGGTGGGGTCGTGTAGCAAAGCGATCCCGGCGAGTCCAGGGAGGGGCAAGCTCCGTCCAGAGGCTCGGCGCCACGGCCTCCTGCAACCTCAGGAATATGGTCCAAATTATGGTCCCAGCCGTCGGACCGCCCTTCACCGGGAACCGGCCTTGCCCCGTGCCGCACGCGCATTCCAGCGCGTCCACGGTATCGCCGGCCAGCTGCTGCCGGCGCCAGCCGCTAAACAAATGGCAGGAGGCCTGAAGCAGCTGCCACCGGGCGAGATGCACGTCAGCCGCGCTCTTCGACGCTTGGCCCTCACCTAATCCGGCCCTCGCCTAGCCCTGCCCTCGCCTAGCCCTGGCCCCTGGCGCCACAAAAGGGACAGCCGCCGGGCCCTGTGGCCCGGCGGCTCCCATGCGTCGGCGATCGTGTCGGGGGGCTGGGAGTACGACCGCCGCGCTAGCCCCAGACTTTGATCCAATCAGATCGGATCAAAGTCTATTTATTCGTTAGAGCTTCTCCTCGCCTTGGACCGGCGCCGACAGATACAGCGAGCGCTGCATCGGGCCGATCTGGCGATGCTGCTGCAACATCGGGTGATCCTGCATCGTCGGACCCTCGAAACCTTCCGTGCGCCGCATCATGCCGCGCATTCCGGGGCGGCCGTCACGGCCGCGGAGATCATCACCACCAAGGCGGCCCAGCCGGCTGAGCATCGCGAAGCGGCGCTTCTGACTCTCATCAAGACTGTTGTAGAGCGGCCCGGTGGCCTCGCTCAGCTTCTTCAGCGCATTGCCGGTTTCCACCATCGCGGAGGCGCGGCGATTCATCCGCTCGACAGGATTGGCCTCGGGAGACGGCTGCGCGTTGGCGGCGGCAGCATTCATGCGATCGATGCGCAACTTGGTGAAATCGCGCGCGGCCTGCTCGAACGCCGGCCAAGTCCTTTCCTGCTCCGCCGTCAGCGCCAGCCCGGCCTTGAGCCCGGCAAGACGCGCTTCGCCGAAGGCCCGCATGTCCTCAACGCTCGGGCGCCAGCTGCGCAGGCCCTCACGACCCGGACGATTTTGATTCTGCGCATAGACAACGGAGCTGCCTGCGATGAGAAGTGCGGCGGCGCCAGCTGCGATCGGTTTCCACATTGATTGTCCCTCCACCCTGTGCGCCCCACTTCAAGTGTTGGCAACACTAATCGCGGGCCCTGTTGAAGCAAGTTAAAGTTTCGTTAGGTGCCAGCACTTGCAAGACCCAGATTACAATCCCGTAATGTGGCACTGCAGGAGGTTACTTTGTGGCAATTCTCGCATTTATCTTGCCTGTACGGGGCACCACCAAACGATCCCCAAGAAGCGCCAAGAAGAAAGCCGGCACGCCGTGTCGCGGTGTGCCGGCGTTCAAGCCGCCAAGTGATATCAGCGCGCGTCAGATCGCATCGGTCGAGTGGATGCGTTGTCCCGACGCATCGAGCATGGCGAGCTTGCCGCGCTGGCGCGCCATCAGCTTGTTGAGCGCGCCGAGATAGGCCTTGGCAGACGCAACCAGCGTATCGGGATCGGCGCCCTTGGCGGTGACCGCGCGACCATCGGCGGCGAGCCGCACTGACACTTCCGCTTGCGCGTCGGTGCCCTTGGTCACGGCGTGCACCTGATAGAGCTCGAGCACCGTCTCGTTCGGCACCAGCGCCTTGATGGCGTTGAAGGTGGCGTCGACCGGGCCATTGCCGGTCGCCTGCACGGTGTGCTGCCTGCCCTCGATGTCGAGCGTGAGCGTCGCCGACTGCGGCCCCATGGTGCCAGCGATGACGGTGAGCGACACGAGCTTCACGCGGTCCTGCGCGTGCGCGATCTCCTCGTCCACGAGCGCCTCGATGTCCTCATCGTAGACGTGCTTCTTCCTATCGGCGAGCGCCTTGAAGCGCACGAAGGCATCTTCCAGCTGGTTGGCGGCGAGCTTGTAGCCCATCTCCTCGAGCTTGTGCACGAAGGCATGCCGGCCCGAATGCTTGCCCATGACCAGCGACGTCTGCTTCACGCCCACGGTCTCGGGCGTCATGATCTCGTAGGTCTGGGTATGCTTGAGCATGCCATCCTGATGGATGCCAGACTCGTGCGCAAACGCGTTACGCCCCACGATCGCCTTGTTGTACTGCACCGGGAACGAGGTCGCGGCCGCCACGAGCTTCGACGCCCGCGTCAGCATGGTGGCATCGACCTTGGTCCAGAACGGCAGCACGTCGTTGCGCACCCGCATCGCCATCACGACCTCTTCGAGCGCCGTGTTGCCGGCGCGCTCGCCGATGCCGTTGACGGTGCACTCGATCTGGCGGGCGCCACCGCGCACGCCGGCGAGCGAATTGGCGACCGACATGCCGAGGTCGTCGTGACAGTGCACCGAGAACACCGCCTTGTCGGAATTCGGCACCCGCTCGCGCACGGTCTTGAACAGGTTGTAGTACTCGTCCGGCACCGTGTAGCCGACGGTGTCGGGGATGTTGATGGTGGTGGCGCCGGCCTTGATCGCAGCCTCGACGCAGCGGCAGAGGAAATCGAGCTCGGTGCGGGTGCCATCCTCCGACGACCACTCGACGTCATCGGTGTAGCTGCGCGCGCGGGTGACCTGCGCGATCACCATCTCGTAGACCTCGTGCGGCTCCTTCTGCAGCTTGTACTTCATGTGCACCGGCGAGGTGGACAGGAAAGTATGGATGCGCCGCCGCGGCGCCGGCTTGATCGCCGCGGCGCAGCTGTCGATGTCCTTGAACGCGGCGCGCGCGAGGCCGCAGACGACTGAGTTCTTGGTGCGCTGGGCGATCTCGTGCACGGCCGCGAAATCACCTTCCGAAGCGATCGGAAAGCCGGCCTCGATGACGTCGACGCCCATCTGGTCGAGCAGCTCGGCGACCTCGAGCTTCTCCTCATGCGTCATGGTGGCGCCGGGACACTGCTCGCCGTCGCGCAACGTGGTGTCGAAGATGACGACGCGGTCCTTCTCGGACGGGGTGGTAGACATTGGGATTGGTCCTTCTCGCTCGCGCCCTCGTCTCAGGCGCTCATCTTGGGCAATCATGGGTTCCGTTGGCTCGGCTCACCCCCTGAGTGCCCAGGCGCACGCGCCCGTAAGGCCCTCAGGGGACGCTAAGGAGCAGGAGCCCGCCAAGAGCGAGGCACGCCCGCGCACCGGACAGGGCTAGGGCCCCCCGGAAATCAGCACAAATGCTGCGGCGCGTCGAAACCACTGACTGCCTCGTCCGGCCCGGTAAGGGCCTTTGATACCTATGAATGCGGTACCTAAAACTCGCGGATTACGATGAAGACCGCCTTAACGGAAATCTTGTACCGGAAGATAGGCTGCCAAAGCAAGACCACAACCCTACCCCTCAAGCAGCCATTGGGGCGCCAACGGGCTTCAGGAGGCATTTCATGCGTATGGCGCGGTACATCGCCGGCTTGGTCCTTCTCGCCGTCGTCAGCTACAACTTCTTCAACGGCCCTTACGCCAGCGGGACCTTGATGGACAAGGCCAGGCGCGACGACGTCGCCTTGGTCGAAAAAAACGATCCTGTCATGGCTGCCGCCTTTCGCAAGGCGCGGGAAACCCTGCCGGAATTCCTGGCGCTCGCCCGCGCCCCACGGCCGACCGCGAGCAAGCTGGCGGTCAAGATCGCGATCCCCGCCGGTGACGACGACGAATACTTCTGGGTGTCGCAGTTCGCGCCGCGCGGTGACAAATACGGTGGGCGCATCAACAATACGCCACGTGCGGCCAAGCAGGTGAAGTTGGGGCAAGTCGTCGAGTTCTCCGAGGCCGAGATCGTTGATTGGCTTTTCATGGAGGGCGGCAAGATGCACGGCAACTTCACCGCCTGCGCCCTGCTCCAACGCGAGCCGGCCGATCAAGCCGACGCCATGAAGAAGCAATACGGGCTGAGCTGCGAGTCCTGACCGGCCAGCGCCGTCAGAGCCCGGCGACAAAGCCCGCGATCGCGCCGGCCACCTCGGGATCGAGACCATAGAAGCCATGCGGGGCGAACGCCTCGCACGGTTCGCTCTTAGGCGGCAGGCCGCCCGAGAACGATTTCTCGGCGAGCTTGCGCCCGCTTGTCTGGTACCAGGCACGGAACGGCGGCACCGTCGCGGCCGAGGTGTGCGGACAGGTGTCGGCGACGTGCCAGGCCAGCATCGTGGGCACATCGAGCGCCCTCGCATTGCCATTCGCGATCTTGAACACGGTGAGATCCGGCACCTGCGCGCCGACCTTCAGGAACGCCGAGGTCAACACCGCCGCATCCGGACGCTGGTTGCCATCACCTTTGAGCTTGGCCACCGCATTGGCGACCGACAGAGAGCCGCGGCTGGTACCCACGGCAACGATCGGCTTTGACACGATGCCGCGCAGATATTTGACCATCGCACCGACGTCCTGCGCAAAGGCGCGACTGGCGCGGTAGAGATCGACGACGCCCGAAGCGCCGACCTTGAAGCTCGGCGCAATATCGGGAACGAGCGTGGCGTAGCCGGCGCTCGCATAGAGCGCGCGCGTCCGCACGAGCTGATTGAAGCGCAGCTTGGTGATGTCTCCCGCGGGCGTGATATCGAGCCGGCCGTCGCCGCCCGCGAACAGGATGACGGCGCCCTTCGGATTGGCAGGCTTGAGCAGAACGGCGCGCACCTTCTGCCCGCGCGACTCGATCTCGACGACCGGATCGGCGGCGGCCTGCACCGGCACGAGAGCCGCCAGCAGGCCCAAAGCAAATATCAAACATCGCATCCTCATCCCCCCTCCAGCTATCATCCCTTCTCGGCGGGCTCTCCTGCGAATGTTAGAATTAAAGGACCGCTAGCAAATATAGGTTTCCAGTGGAGCTTTGGATTTGACATTCGCTTCGAGAGCCCGCGGCCGGGTGGGTAGCTAATGTCAAATCCGCTCCACTAGCAGCGCCTTGCGTACCTTCTCCATTTCCTTGAGCGCGGCCGGATCGACCTTGGGAAATTTGAGATCGAGCTTCTCGAGCGCCTCGATCATCGCCTTTGCCACCACCAGGCGCGCGAACGGCTTGTTGTTGGCTGGCACGATGTACCACGGCGCATGCGGCCGGCTGGTCGCCCGAACCATATCCTCATAGGCGGCCATGTATTTGTCCCAGAGCTTGCGCTCAGCGACGTCGCCCATCGAGAACTTCCAGCGTTTCGCCGGCTGTTCCAGCCGGGCGAGGAAGCGATGCCGCTGTTCCTCCTTGGAAACGTGGAGGAAGAATTTCAGCACGACTGTGCCGTTGCGCGCGAGATGGCGTTCGAACGCGCGGATGCTCTTGAAGCGCTCTTTCCAGATGTCCTTGCCGACGAGCTCCTTGGGAATGCGCTGGTGCTCCAGCAACTCCGGATGCACCCGCACTACCAGGACCTCTTCATAGTGGGAGCGGTTGAAGATGCCGATATTGCCGCGCGCCGGCAGATACTGCGCTGCCCGCCAGAGGAAATCGTGCTCGAGCTCGCTCGGGCTCGGCGCCTTGAACGGATGCACCAGGCAGCCTTGCGGATTGAGGCCAGTCATGACGTGCTTGATCACCCCGTCCTTGCCGGCCGCATCCATCGCCTGCAGCACGATCAGAAGGGACCAGCGATCGTCGGCATAGAGCTGTTCCTGCAGCTCCGAGAGCCGATCCAGATCACCGGCAAGCACCGCCTTGGCCTCGTCCTTGTCGAGATCGAGACCGCCAGTGTCGCCAGGATCGAACGACGCCAACTGGAAATGGTCAGGGTCGTCGATGCGGAAATGCCTGATCAGCTTTTCGAGCTTCATGAGCCGCGGCTCCAGATATGGCGAAGATAGGAGGTCACGAACGGGGGTATGGCCGGATCGAGGTCGCCCTCTCCGCGCACAATGCGGATATCGGCAAGCTCAGGCACGTCCTCGCGCGCCAGATGGTCCATGATGCGAGCCCGCAGCGCCGCCGCAGTCTCACGCGCGCGCATGAGCTTCATAAGCGCGACCGCTCGACCACCGAGCACTGTGTACCAGCCTGCCTCCGCAGCGAACTCACCGATGTCGAGCCCGGTCTCCTCCTTGAGCTCGCGCGCGATGCTGCCCTCGAAATCGACGCGCTCGACCGCGACGTCGTTGAGATCAGGCGTGCCGCAGGGAAAGTAGACCTGACCGGCATTGAAGGTGTGAGAGCCCATCTCGCCTAGCAGGAAGGCGCCGTCGGAGGACAGGATCGTCCCCATCGCGAAGCAATCGTGCACGCTCTGGTCCGGAAAGTCCCAGTCCTGCCACGATGTGAAGCTCGCATAGTCCACATCGAAACAGGCACCCCGAAAGACGCCGCCGTGGATCGCGAAGTCGCCGAGCAGGAGGACGCGGCCGTTCCACAGCGCCGGTTTGCGGCGTTGCATCTCGGCAAAATGCGCGTTGATCTCGCCTCTGCGCTCGTCGGCGAAGCGCCAGGGCCGCGGCCCAAAGCGCACGTCGAGGCGCTCGATCGGAAACACCGAAAACGCGTCAACCGACAGGCCTCCAATTTTCATGCACGGGTCCATTCTGGTCGCCAGGATGCGGCCAGAATGGACCACGCCGGTGGCGGGGAAGTCAAAGCCCCTTGATGAGGCCTGCTTCGATGAGGGCTCGGTTGAAGCGCCGCGCCTCGGCGCCGTCAGCGCAGCCGTAGAACAGGCCGGCACAGCGCTCGAGGATCCGCTTCTGCTCGGCGAACGAGGAGTCGAGCGGCACTCCTGCGGCCTCCTGCACGATGAGCGGAAGATAGGGTGCATCGAGCACGTCGAGCGCCGAGCCGACCGCCGCCGGCGTGAAATTGATGGCATCGATCGCGTAGTAGGTCGTGAAGTAGCGCGGATCGAACCGCAGCAGGCGCTCGCCAAGCTCCCATGCGTCGATGGTCGGATCGATCAGGAGCTTGGCGAAATCCGGCTGATGATCGCCGTAGCGGACGATCAGGAATTCCTCGCCCGGGAAGTTGCGCTTGAGGCCCGCAAGGAAGCCCGCGTAGTCGCCCTCGCTCATCGCCTGCCGGCGCAGATACTCGTTGACCTCTGGTATCGTGTTGCCCGGGTCGCGCCAGCCCGCGGGGGTGAGCTCGGGATGAAACTGATAGTCCCAGGTGAAGTGGTTCGCGGTCAGGTAGACATAGAGGAACATCGGCCCCTGGCGGCGCTCGCGCTCGATCATGCGCAGAGCGGCATCGAAGTAGAACCGGTCCGGCTCGAACACGTCGCCGCCCAGCGCCTTGCCGTCGACGAAGTCGGCGATGCCGACACCTTTGTAATACGAGCTTGCGCCCAGAAATCCGCCGTTCACCGGGTAGATCGCATGGGTGCGGTAACCACAGCGCTGCAGCGCCCGCGGCAGGCCGCGTTCGACCCGACCGGCTGCGATGCGCGTCACGAAAAACTGGAAGCGGCCGTAGGAGCGCGATGAGAGCCCCGAAAGCACGTTGTATTCGGTGTACCAGCTCGGACCGCCGGCGCCCTCGACCAGAAGCTTGCGCGCCTTGCCATCGAACGAGCGGAAGTGATGCCCATAGCCGGGCGGCACCTTGACGCCCTCGATCGCCCGGATGTCGAAGCTTGATTCATCGTGCACCAGGATGATGTGCGGGCGCTTGCCGACATTCCCGCATGCCGCCTCGGCCCGCAGCTCCTCGACCGCCGCGGGATCGGACTCGAGAAAGCCCTGCTCGAGATAGGCCCCGACCGCGTCGACGCCGGTACGTGTGAAATGCGATACGTAGTTGAAGTCGCCAAAGGCTTCTCCGGGCGACACCGGATTGACGAGCGACAGGCCGGCGATGCCGGCGAAACAGGCGGCGCTGCCGAGCACGGCGGCGCCACGGTGGACGCGGAACGGGTCGAGCCGCCAGGCCGCGACCGCCAGCGGGATGAAGATAAGCGCTACAACGATGGACGCCGTGCGCACGTTCGGAAACATCATCATCAGGAACGCGAACGTATCGGCATCGATGATCATGACGTCGATGAAGCTCAGCGACATCCAGAGCACGTCGAACTTGAAGCGCGAGACCATGATCAGGACAACAAACTGCACGAGCGAGAGCGCGGCCGCGAGGGCGGGCCGACGCAGCAGCATGAGCCACAGGAAATTCACGCAGCCCCAGGTCAATCCGAACACCACCATCGACAGCGGGCTGATCTCGCTCCAGAGCATGATCGCGAGCGCCGCGAAGTGAAACAGCGCGAGCGGCGCGACGCGCATGAGCCAATGCTGGCCGGGTGCTCCCCGCAGCGGGAGACGACCGGGACGCGTGGGCAGCAGGATCGTCATGATCGCTTCTTTGTGGCCGCTACTTTATGGTCGCTTCTTTTGTCGCACCGGGCCATTAGAGCCCTTTGATCATTCCGGCATCGATCAGCATGCGATTGAAACGTCGCGCTTCGGCGCCGCCATTGCAATCGAAGAATAGCCCGTTGCAGCGCTGCATGATCTTCTTCTGCTCCGCGAACGAGGAGTCGAGCGGCAGGCCTGCATTCTCGATGACGACCAGTGGCAGATACGGGCCTTCGATGGTATTGGGCGCGGTGGCGATGGCGGCCGGTTTGAAGTTGACGGCGTCGATCGCGTAGTAGGTCGTGAAATAGCGGGGATCGTGCACCGCAATCCGCTTGGCGATGGTCGCGTCGTCGATTCCGGGTTCGAGGATGCGCGATGAGAAGTCGGGCTGGTGATCGCCGTAGCGCACGACCAGGAACGACTCGTTGGGGAAGTCGCGCTTGAGCCGGGCAAGGAAGTCGGCATAGTCGCGCATACCGATCGTCTGCCGCCGCAGATACTCGTCGACGATGCGCTCGTTGCCGAGGCCCTTCCATTCCGGCGTCAGCTCAGGGCGCCAGGCGTGGTCCCAGGGAAAATGGTTGGCGGCGAGATAGACATAGATGAACGCGGGATGCTTGCCGCGCTCCTGCTCGATGATGCGGGCCGCCGCGTCGTAGTAGTAGCGGTCAGGCTCGAGCCGGGTCGAGCCGATCGCTTTTGAGTCCATGAAATGCTGAATACCGGTGGTCTTCTGAAAGCGGCCGGCGCTCATGAATGCGCCGTGTGCCGGATAGAGCGAATAGGTCTCATAGCCGCAGCGATGCAGCGCCTGCGGCAGGCCGCGCTCGACCCGTCCGGCCGCAATGCGGGTGACGGAATAGGCAAAACGCCCGTAGGAGCGCGCCGAGAGGCCGGCTAGCACGTTGTATTCGGTGTACCAGCTCGGGCCCCCGGTCCCCTCGGCGATGAACTTGCGGTGCTTGCCATCGAGCGAGCGGAAGTGGGCGCCATAGTTTTGCGGCACACGAATGCCGGGCGCCTCCCGAATGTCGAAGGCCGATTCGTCGTGCACGAGGATGATATGGGGCGACTTGGCCGTGGGCTCGCAGACGCCGATCGGCGCCAACCGCTCGCTCGTGACCGGATCGGACTCCATCAAGCCGTGCACGAGCAGCGTGGAGACCGCGTCAACACCTGAACGGGCGAAATGCGACACATAGTTCTTGCCGTAGAAGCCCTCGAATTCCTCCATCGGCACAACGGTCTCAACCGCATAGAGGCCAGCCAGGCACCCCACCACGCCGACGGCGGCGTTCAGGCGGCGCACACGGAACGGATCAAAGCTCCAGATCATGACCAGGGCCGGAACGGCCATTCCGACTGCGGCCAGCACCATCGGCATGAGGCGCGGGAAGATCGTGAGCAGGAAGGTGATCGTATCGGGATCGATGATCATCAGGTCGACGAAATTCGCCGTCGTCCAGATCACGTTGTACTTGAATTCCGAGACCTGGATCAGGGCGACGATCATGGCGAGCGAAAGCGCGCCCGCAACGCCGGGCCGGTGCAGCAGCGTCAGCCAGAAGAAGTTGAGCGCGCCCCAGGTCAGGATGAACGCGCCTTTTTGTTCGGGCGCGGATTCGGTCGCCAGCATGATGACGATGGCCGCCATATGGAAAACGGCGACCAGGGCGACGCGCAGGGCATCACGCCATGTGGTGGCCCCGCTCGCTGCGGCCCATCGATTCGTCAGATATGCAAGGGAGGGTGGCATGTGCTGCAGGCCCCGTGTCTGGCAATGACCCGAACGCCCAGCACACGGCCTAACTGTCATTCAAATGTAATATTTGTGTCATTGCAAGGTCACGGACGGCCCAACTGCCGTGGATTAAGAAAATATCATCTTCGAGCAACACCCCTACCGTTAACGGTCATTCATTTTGCCAGCCAAACTTCGCAACCTCGGCGATCAAAGATCGCCGAATTGTGCGCTGCATCAGCCGGAGATCGGTCGCGGGAGCTCAGTTACCCTCTTCGAGCTCGATCGCTCGCGCGGCGGTCAGGCGCAGCGCGCACTGCCCGGTGTCTACACGCGCGATAGTGCCGGCCCGGCTGGCAAAATAGGCGCAGTTGGCATCGCGGAATTGGAGCCAAAGTCGTTGTGCATTGCGCAAACGGTCGCGCCGTCGGGCCGGAAGGTCGTTGATCAGTTTCTGATAGGCCGTATTGAGCCGGCGCTCCCATACCGCTGTCTGAGTCGCGAGGCATTCGACGATATCGGCGGTCGACTTGCGGTCGTCGCAGTTCTCCTCCGCGTTCGCCTCAGCCTGCAACGGCTGCGCCCATAGCGCCGCCATGCACGCGACCGCGATGACCAGACCGGCGGCGACGCCTCGGCCTCTCCTACTCACAAGCCAGCCGCCTTCTTCACAAACCGATCGTCGAAGGTCTTGGCGAGATCGAGCTTGGCGTTCCTGAGCTCGTCATCGAACGCCACCAGCATGTCGCTCGCCGACTTCATCCCGGCGGCCGGGATGATGCCGGTCAGTGAATAGACCGGTTTGCTGGCCTTGACCGCGGCGGTGTAAAGCGCCCGGTCGCCCAGCCAATACTCTTCCGGCACGGTGGCGGTCACCTGCTCGGGTGTCGCGCTCTCCAGCCATTTGAGCGTCTTGTAGAAGGCGTTGACCAGCGCCTGCGCGGTGTTGGGATTGCGTGCGATGAAGTCCTGCTTGGCATAGAGCACCGCCGCCGGGTTGGAGCCACCGAAGATCGCGCGGGTCCCCTCCTCGGTACGGCTGTCGGCCACCACCTTGATCTGGCCGTCGAGCTCAAGCTTGGTCATCATCGGGTCGAGATTGGACATGGCATCGATCTCGCCCTTGAGGACGGCGGCGATCACCGAAGGTCCGATGCCGACGCCAATGTAGGACGCATCGGTTGGCTTGAGGCCGGCTTTCGCCAGCAGGTACATCACGAAGAAATTGGTCGAGGAGCCGGGCGCCGAGACGCCGATCTTCATGCCCTTGAGATCGGCCGGCGACTTGTAGGCGCTCGCGCGGTCCTTGCGGACGCCGAGCACGATGCCCGGGAATCGCCCAAGCTCGATCACGGCACGCACGTCCTGGCCTTTGGCCTGCATGCGGATCGTATGCTCATAGGCGCCGGTGACCACATCGACCGAGCCGCCGGCAAGCGCCTGCAGCGACTGAGCGCCACCACGGAAATCGTTGATGGTGACCTCGAGCCCCTGCTCCTTGAAATGGCCGAGCCGCTCCGCGATCGTGAGCGGCAGGTAGTAGAGCGAAGTCTTGCCACCGACGCCCAACGTGATCTGCTTCTTTTCGGGGGCCTGGGCGTGTACCGGGGCCTGCGCGGCGCCCACGAGTGCAAGCGCGGTTGACAGCGTCGCAAGGAACAGTCGCATCGGCGCCATGTCGTCCTCCCTAACACCAATCCCCGAACGGATCGGGTGGAGCAATACGTCTTGTTATCACGGACGCGCCTCGACCGCGACAGGCCGCCAGGCGAGGAGCCGCCGCTCGACCAGCGTCACGCCCCAGTCGATGAGGATGACAAAGGCCGCGAGCACCACAATGCCGGCAAAGACCCCGGTGACGTCGAGCGCGCCTTCTGACTGCAGGATCAGATAGCCGAGCCCCGCGGCCGAGCCGAGATATTCGCCCACCACCGCGCCCACCACCGCAAAGCCCACCGAAGTGTGCAGCGAGGAGAACATCCAGGACAGCGCGGAGGGCCAGTAGACGTGCCGCATCAGCTGCCACTTGTTCATGCCGAGCATTCGGGCGTTGGCGAGCACGGTGGGGCTCACCTCCTTGACGCCCTGGTAGACATTGAAGAACACGACAAAGAACACGAGCGTCACGCCGAGCGCGACCTTCGAGCGGATGCCAAGCCCGAACCAGAGCGCGAAGATCGGCGCCAGCACGATGCGCGGCAGCGCGTTGATCATCTTCACATAAGGGTCGAACACGGCGGCGATCGTCGGATTGAGGCCAAACCAGAAGCCGACGAGAACGCCCGCGACCGATCCCACCACGAAGGCGAGCACCGATTCAACCAAGGTGATCCAGAGGTGCAGCCAGATCGAGCCATCGGAGAACCACCGCACAATGCGCCAGGCGACGTTCTCAGGCGTCGCAAAGAAGAATGTGTTCAGGATCGGCTCGTCGAAGAACGGCACCGCGGTTAGGAGGTGCCAAAGCGCGATCGCAGCGACCGCAACCAGGAGCTGAAAAAAGAGGAGCTTGCCGCGTGACACGATCAAGCTCCTCTCTCAGCGACGATGTCTCGTTCAAATCGAGCTACAATCTCCGCTCATTCCCGCGCATCCCCGCCTTCGCGGGGACGAACGGAAACTCACGCGAGTCAGTTCGGCTTCACGAACAGGCCGACGATGCCGGCCGAGCCCTTGGCGCGCGACGGCGAGCCCGTAGGCACGATTTTGGCCGTCACCTCGTCCTTAGTCAGGCCGGGCGCCAGGTCGGTCGGCTCGAGGTCGGTCGCGATCAGCACGAAGGTATAATGGTGAGGCTGGACTGCCGGCGGGGTGCAGGGGCCGGAATAGAAGCCAACGCCCTGCGTGCTCTTGCCGCCGACGTACTTGTCAGTCGGCTTGCTGGTCTCGCCTTCCGCGAAGCCGGTCACCGAGGCCGGGATGCCATAGGCCACCCAATGGTTCACGCCTGCGCCACCGCGGCCTTCCGGATCGACCATCAGCAATGCGAAGCTCTTGGTCCCGGCCGGCGTATTGACCCACGAGAGCTGCGGCGAAACGTTCTCGCCGACGCAGTTCGCGTTGTTCGGGGCGTTCGCCTTGCTGTTGGCGGCCTTCACCGGCAGCATGCCGCCGTCCTTGAATGTGGTCGAGGAGATTTCGAATACTTTCGCCTGGGCGAACGCCGCCGTGCTTGCACACAAGGACGCGAGCACCATTCCGCTGACGAGCGCAACTTTACTAATCACGTGATTCATGGGGGTTTCCTCCGTTCGGCACCTTGCCGTGGCCGGGAGTGTAGCCACCGCAAGCACGAGATCAAGGCACCGCGGCCGATTAGCCATTGCCGTCAGCCGCATAGGTCTTGAGCACTTCTGCCTTGAGCACCGCCCAGATCTCGCGGTGCAGTATATGGAACATTGGCTCGAGCCGAACGTCGGCAATATCGCGCGGCCGCGGTAGCGGCACCGTCCACTCGCCCACGATGTGGGCGGCCGGCCCCGCCGACATGATGATCACGCGGTCGGAGAGCGCGATCGCCTCCTCGAGCTCATGAGTGACGAACAGCACCGCCTTGCGGTCGGCGCTCCAGAGATCGAGCAGCAGGTTGCCCATGATCTGCCGCGTCTGCGCATCGAGCGGTCCGAACGGCTCATCCATCAGGAGGATCTTCGGGTCGCGGATGAGGACCTGCGCAAGGCCGACGCGCTTGCGCTGTCCGCCCGACAGCAAGTGCGGATAGCGCTCAGCGAAACTTGCAAGGCCTACGCGTGCAAGCCAGGACCATGCCCGCTCGCGCGCCTCGTTCTTCCGCATACCTGCGGTCTCGAGCCCGATCGCCACGTTCTCGATCGCGGTCTTCCAGGGAAACAATGCATCGGTCTGGAATAGATAGCCGGCGCTGCGGTTGAGGCCCGCGAGCGGCGCGCCCAGGATCGCTACGCTACCCGCCACTGGCGCAAGCAAGCCTGCCGCCACGTTGAGCAAGGTCGACTTCCCGCAGCCGGTCGGCCCGACGATCGACACGAACTCGCCGTCGGCGACACTCAGCGACGCGCGCTCGACCGCCGTATAGGTCGTCCCGTCGGCCAGACGGAACGCAACGGTGAGATCGCGCAGCGTGACGGCGGGATCAGTCATGGTGACCAGCCTTGGCCGCTCTGCATGGTCACGACGTCGGCGACATGCCCACCATATACCAGCTGCCACCCATGGATTGGTGAAACCGCAACGGCCTGATGCGATAGAAGCTCTTGGTCAGGGACGGCCATTGCTCCACGAAGTATTCCATATTGTTGATTCCATAGAACGAGAATTGGAACAGAATCAGATAATCGGCGCCAGAGAGCTTTTCGGCGATCTTGTTTCTCAGCTCCAGCGGGGCCTCCGAGAGCGACCAGGTCGCAATGAAGAGAAGATTGAGCGGCAGATAGTCCGGGATGTCATCAATGGAATGAAGCACTTCCGCCCTGCCACCCAGATAGTAGCTGGAAATTTTCCCAATCTCCGGAAAATCAACAATGAAATAGGCGCCGCGATATCCCCGATCGAAGATGGTGTGCGCCGTATCGCCAATTCCCGCGCCGAACTCCACGATGCAATCGTAGTCGAGAATGGATTTTTCCCGGAGCTGCTCAAATGTCAGCACGTGGTGCAGCGACTTGAGACGAAAGCCTGTCGTGCTCACGCCTGCTGCTGGCCTGTAAAGAGCGCGTGCGTAGCTCTCCTCGGTGTGGCCGCGCCGCGGCTCCCCCTTGGAGAGGACATGCTCCCATTCCGACTGATGGGACGACGAGCGCAGAAGCTGGCACACCTCGCGGTAATAGTCGTCCGCCAGCTCATGCTCGCTGTAGATGGGAATCTGCCTGACCACATCCCAGGTCTTGAAGTCGGCGAGATCCCGGTCAAGGCTGAAGTCCTTGATGGTTCGCTCCCAGAACTCATGTTTCATGGCCGCCTCTTAGAGCCCGTTGATCAGCCCGGCATCGATCAAGAGCCGGTTGAATCGTCTCGCCTCGGCCCCTTCCTTGCATGCGTAGAACAGGCCGTTGCAGCGTTGCAGGATCTTCTTCTGCTCCTCAAACGACGAATCGAGCGGAACCCCTGCCGCCTCTAGCAGCAACAGCGGCAGATAGGGAGCGTCGAGTGTATCGAGCGCGGAGGAGAGATCGGCTGGCGTGAAGTTGACGGTGTCGATCGCGTAGTAGGTCATGAGATAGCGCGGATCGTGAGCCTGAATGCGCTTGGCAACCGCCGCCTCGTCGAGCGTCGGGTCGACGAAGTATTTGGCGAACAGCGGCTGATGGTCGCCAAAGCGCACCACCAGAAACGACTCGTCGGGGAACTCCTCGCGCAGGCGCTTGATGAAGAGTGGATAGTCCTGCGCGCTCATCGCCTGCCGGCGCAGATACTCATCGACATCCGAACGATTGCCCAGGTTGCGCCAGTCGGGCTGCAGATCGGGCCGATAGCGAGAGTTCCAAGGGAAATGATTGGCGGCCGTGTACACGAACAAGAACATCGGCGCGCCAGTGCGCTCCCAGGTGATGGTGCGCAGCACGAAGTCAAAATAGTGCGAGTCGGTCTTCTTGAGGCCGCCCAGATTGTCAGCGTCCAAGAAGCGCTCGATGCCGGCGCCGGTGTGGAAGCGGCGCGCACCGACGAAAGCGCCGTAATAGGGATACATGCTGAAGGTGCGATAGCCGCAATGGCGCAGCGCGTGCGCCAGCCCACGCTCGACATGACCGGCGGCGAGACGCGTGACCGACTCGGCAAACCGCCCATAGGAGCGCACCGAGAGACCGGTGAGCACATTATATTCGGTGAACCAGCTCGGGCCGCCCGCCCCTTCGACCAGAATCTTGCGCTCCTTGCCGTCGAACGAGCGAAAGTGCTGCCGATAGTCCGCGCCGACCTTGATGCCCGGCATCAGCGTGGCGTCGAAGCTTGATTCATCGAAGATCAGAACGATATGCGGCAGCTTGGCCGTCGGCTGACACTCGTTGCTTTCGGCTGCCGCAAGCCGCTCCGTCGTCCTGGCGTCGGCCTCCAGGATACCACGCGTGACGAGGTCGACGGCCGTAACCGCGCCGGAGCGGGCAAACTTCGACAGGAAGCGGTTACGGATGAACTCGTCCTCGCGGTCGAGCGGAACCGCGAATGACAATCCAGCCAGCAGGGCGAAACAAACAATCAGTCCGACCAGCGCGATCTGCGATCGGACCCGAAGCGGATCGAGCCAGAAGATCGCGACCAGCAGCGGCACCGCGATGAGCGCAGCGACTGTCGCATACCAGCCGAGATCAGTGAATGTATCGAACAGGAACCAGAGCGTATCGGTATCGACGACGAGAACGTCGGTGAAGCTCACCGTCATGAACAGGACTTCGTGCTTGAACGCCGAAAGCGCGATCAGCACCATCAGCATCGTCACTGCGAGCGCCGCCGATGCCGCTGGCCGCCGCAACAACAGAAGCCACAATGCGTTGAGAACGCCCCAGGCGAAGAGGAACGCCGCCTTGCCGACCAGGTCCGGTTCGGACAAGATCATAACCGCGAGCGCCCACGAATGCAGCGCCGCCAAAATGCCGATCGCCAGCACGCGGCGCAGCCAGGGCGCCGTTATGGTTTCCCCCGCCTTGATCATACCCGACGATAGCCCGACGGCGCGGTGGACGCAGCCAGGACCTCCACCTGCTTGGCGCTGGGGCGCCCGGCAAGACGCACCTTGACGAGCTCCCACGGCGCGCTGCGCTCGGGCATGGCATCGGGCAGGCTCGCGCGGCCGATCACCTCGAAGGCGAGCGTCGTCAGGCCATCGGGCGCCGCCGGCGCCCCGGCTGCCCAGCGCTCCTGCATCAGCTGCTGATTGGTGAGCGCAATCGGCGATGAGGTAGCGTCGAGCTTCAAGCCCTCGCTGTCATGGACGAGCGGCAGGAAGGTGCCCTTGCGCCGGCCCGTCGGGACGCCAGCCGCCGCAAAGCGCGCCTTGATGTCCTCGTCCTCGTATCCCCAGCCCCAATAGTCGTTGGAATAGCCATTCACCGCACGGTAGATGCTGTTTGGAACGATAAGCGCGCCGCCGAAGAAGAGATCGAGATTGTGCTTAGCGACCAGATTGGTGCGCCCAGGCGCGATCGGGCGCTCCTCAGCGCCGTACCACACGATCGGGGTCGGACGATCGGCGGGCGAATAATCGGCCCAGATCGGCAGATAGTCGATGTCGTGAAAACAGCAGTAGTCCGACTGCGCCTCGGCCAGCAGGAAGCCAGCGTTCTTGAGCGCGCCGCGGTTGAACGGCAGGCCCGCCTCCTGCTCGACGATCAGCACCCGGTAGTCGATATCCTTGTCGAGCTTGTCGCGCGCGAAATAGGCGCGCATGTGCGGCACGAACTGATCGAGATGCTGACGGCGCTCCCGATAGGGCACGATGATGGCGAGCCGCTTCATCGTTGCCCTTTCTGGAATGACACGCCATTCGCTGCGGATCAGTTCCTGCTCTTGTCGACGAGCGCACGCTGCTTGATCCACGGCATCATGGCGCGCAGCTTGGCACCAACCTCCTCGATCGGATGAGCCGCGCACTTCGCGCGCATGGCCTTGAACGAGGTCTGGTTGACCCGGTTCTCCAGCATCCAGTCCTTGACGAACTTGCCGGACTGGATGTCGCCAAGGATCCGCTTCATCTCGGCTTTCGTCTCAGGCGTCACGACGCGCGGGCCGGAGACATATTCGCCGTACTCGGCGGTGTTGGAGACCGAGTAGTTCATGGTGGCGATGCCGCCCTCGTAGATCAGGTCGACGATCAGCTTCACCTCGTGCACGCACTCGAAATACGCCATCTCAGGCGCATAGCCGGCCTCGATCAGCGTCTCGTAGCCGGCTTTCATCAGCTCGACCAGGCCGCCGCAGAGCACCGACTGCTCGCCGAACAGGTCGGTCTCGCACTCCTCCCGGAAGGTCGTCTCGATGATGCCGGCGCGGCCACCGCCGATCGCCGCGCCGTAGCTGATGGTGAGATCATGCGCGTTGCCGGAGACATCGCGATGCACCGCCATCAGCACCGGCACGCCGGCGCCGCGCTGGTATTCGGCGCGCACGGTGTGGCCCGGGCCCTTGGGCGCGATCATCATCACGTCGAGGTCGGCGCGCGGCTCGATCAGGTTGAAGTGGACATTGAGGCCGTGCGCGAACATCAGGGCGGCGCCCTTCTTCATGTTCGGATGCAGGTGGTTCTGGTAGATGTCGGCCTGCAGCTCGTCGGGCGTGAGCATCATCATCACGTCGGCCCACTTGGCGGCCTCCGCCACCTCCATGACCTTGAGCTTCTCGCCTTCCGCCTTGGCCACGCCCTGGGAGCCCTTGCGCAGCGCCACCGCGACGTCCTTGACGCCAGAATCGCGCAGGTTGAGGGCATGGGCATGGCCCTGGCTGCCATAGCCGATGACGACGACCTTCTTGCCCTTGATCAGGTTCAGGTCGGCATCGCGATCGTAGTAAACGCGCATGGGTATCCCCGGTCGGTTATCTGTTGGAAAACTGCCTGCAGAAACGGCAACTCGCGGCGAAAATCAAGCGGCATAACCGCCTCACATTCCCTTCGGCCCGCGCTGGATCGCGACTCACGCCGGTGCGCGCGACCTCGATCAAGCCAAGTCGACAACATTTCAAGCCGCCTTGGCGGCATACCGCTTCACTTTGATAGCCTTCGCACGCTTGCGCACCTGCGCGACATCGTAGGCCACCTGCATCCGCAGCAAATGACCCACGTCAGGACCGAACGCCTTGTGAATGCGCATCGCCATTTCCGCGGTCAAAGCTGCCTTGCCATTGATCAGATCGGAAAGCGTCGCCCGGCGCACGCCAAGCACTTCCGCAGCCTTCGTAATCGAAAGACCGAGCGGCTCAAGAATGCCGTTCCAAACGACGCGGCCGACATGAGGCGGATTCTTCATCGCCTACATCCCTTCCGGGCCGCGCTGGATGGCGACGATGCCGGTGCGCGAGACCTCGACCAGGCCGATCGGCAGCATCAGCGCGATGAAGCTCTCGATCTTCTCTGACGCTCCGGTGATCTCGAACACGAAGCTCTCCAGACCGGTGTCGATGACGCGGGCACGGAAGGCCTCCGCCAGCCGCAACGCCTCGACCCGGTTGTCGCCCTTGCCGCGCACCTTGACCATGGCGAGCTCGCGCTGGATTGCGGGTCCGGCGAGCGTCATGTCGACCACGCGGTGCACTGGCACGAGCCGGTCGAGCTGGTTCTTGATCTGCTCGAGCACCATCGGGGTGCCGCGGGTGACGACGGTGATGCGCGAGAGGTGCTTCTCGTGCTCGGTCTCCGACACCGTCAGCGAGTCGATATTGTAGCCGCGGCCGGCGAACAGCCCGATCACGCGCGCCAGCACCCCCGGCTCGTTGTCGACGATGACCGCAAGCGTGCGCGTCTCGATCTTCTCCTTCACCGGCGCGGCGGGATAGTGAGTGGTGGTGGTCACGGCCATGGTCCTTGCTTGGCTCATCATTTGAGGAAGTCGCGGCGGCGCTGCGGTTGCACTTCGTCACGGGAATCCGCCATGAAGGCGCGCTTCTCGAGCAGCACGCGAAGCCGCGTCGACTCGATGGCGGAGGCGTTCTGCGGCTCCAGCACCTTGATCAGGTCGTAGATCCGCACCAGCTTGTTGAGGATGTCGCGATCATGGTCGTGCGGCTTCGGCTTTTCCGGCGCAACGACGTCGAGCGTGAAGCTCGGGAAATAGAGCCGCCCCTTGTCGATCGCGGCCGATAGCCGCGCCAGAAAGTCATCGCGCTTCGAGGCGAACTGCAGCTGCTGAGAGGGCCTGCTCGTATCGCGCAGAAAGAACTCGATCCCGACCAGCACGTCGATCGTCTGGTTCAGCCAGACGATGACGTCGTTGTCGCGCTGGATGCGCAGCGTCTCGAGGCTGATGCGGCGCTGCTGCAGGAAGGTCACGATCGAGAACAGGAGCGCGACCAGCGCCACCAGCGCCGCAGCCAGATCGAACTGCAGGCTCGCCGGCGACAGATAGGTCGCAAGCTTGGTGATGAAGTCGCTCACACCATCACCTTCCCTTCCTTGGTGACCGCCTGCTCGATCTTCTCGGCGGCATCACCAAGCAGCATCTCGTTATGGGCGCGGCCGGAGGGGATCATCGGGAAGCAGTTCTCATTGGGATCAACCACGCAGTCGAAGATGACCGGCTTCTTCACTTTGATCATTTCTTTGATCGCGGCATCGAGCTCGCTTGGATTCTCGCAGCGGATCCCGACCGCATGGTAGGCATCGGCGAGCTTCACGAAATCAGGCAAGGCCTCACTATAGGAATGCGCGTAGCGCCCGCCGTGCAGCAATTCCTGCCACTGCCGCACCATGCCCATGTAGCGGTTGTTGAGGATGAAGATCTTGATCGGCAGGTCGTACTGCGCGGCGGTCGACATCTCCTGCATGGTCATCTGCACCGAGGCTTCGCCCGCAATATCGATCACAAGCGAATCCGGATGCGCAAGCTGCACGCCGACCGCGGCCGGCAGGCCATAGCCCATGGTGCCGAGCCCGCCCGAGGTCATCCAGCGGTTCGGCTCCTCGAACTTGAAGAACTGCGCCGCCCACATCTGGTGCTGGCCGACCTCGGTCGTGATGTAGACGTCGCGGCCCTTCGTCAGCTCATAGAGGCGCTCGATCGCGTATTGCGGCTTGATGACGTCTTTTGACGCGCGATATGCGAGCGACTTGCGCGCGCGCCAGGTCTCGATCTGCTTCCACCAGCCGGCCAGCGCCTTCTTGTCGGCCGCCATGCCGCCGGTGCGCCACAGCCGCACCATGTCCTCGAGCACAAAGGCGCAGTCGCCCACGATCGGGATGTCGACTTTCACATTCTTGTTGATCGAGGACGGGTCGATGTCGACGTGAATCTTGCGCGAACCGGGCGAGAAGGCGTCAAGCCGTCCGGTGATGCGATCGTCGAAGCGCGCACCGATGCAGACCATCACGTCGCAGTCGTGCATCGCCCAGTTTGCTTCCCAGGTGCCGTGCATGCCGAGCATGCCGAGCCAATGGGAGTCGGAGGCCTGGAAGGCGCCGAGCCCCATCAGAGTCGAGGTGATCGGAAAGCCCGTGAGCTTGACGAGCTCGCGCAGCAGCAGGCTTGCGCGCGGGCCGGCATTGATGATGCCACCGCCGGTGTAGAACAGCGGCCGCTTGGCGTGCGCCATCAGGGCGAGCGCGGCCTCGATCTTGTCGAGGTCACCCTTGACCTTCGGCCTGTAGCCCTTGTGCGCGATCTCCTTCGGGCGCGAATAGGTCCCCATGGCGAACTGTATGTCCTTGGGGATGTCGATGACGACCGGACCGGGCCGTCCGCTCTTGGCGATGTGGAACGCCTCGTGCAGCACGCCCGGCAGGTCGGCGATGCTCTTCACCAGGTAATTGTACTTGGTGCAGGGCCGCGTGATGCCGACCGTGTCGCATTCCTGGAAGGCGTCGTTGCCGATCAGATGCGTCGGCACCTGGCCGGTGATGCAGACGATCGGGATCGAGTCGCACAGCGCATCAGTCAGGCCCGTCACCGCATTGGTGGCGCCCGGCCCCGAGGTCACCAGCACGCAGCCGACCTTCCCGGTCGAGCGCGCGTAGCCCTCGGCGGCATGTACGGCGCCCTGCTCGTGGCGCACCAGGACGTGCCGCAGGCGGTTCGACTGCTGGAACAGCGCGTCGTAGATCGGCAGCACGGCTCCGCCCGGATAGCCGAAGATGTGCTCGACGCCCTGGTCCACGAGCGCTTCGATCACCATGTCGGCGCCGGTCATTTCCTTGCTCATTGTTTCGCTCCGCCTGCTCTTCGTTCCGATCCTTAAAAATCGAAAAGGGCCGCAAGGGGCCCTTTCACGCACCGCCGCAACGCAGATGGCCTCAGCCACCCCCGGCGGTGTGCCCCCTTACCGATACCAGACGCGCAATAAAATTTCGCATTTCCATAGCCATTTGCCATTTCCTTGCGCGCCTTATAAGCACGCCGACACCCCCGGTCAAGCGCAAAACGCATGATATAGGTGGCGAAAATTCCCTCTCGATCCAGTCCTTCCGTGGCGA
>Ga0209488_10001202_pt1 | contig 22168 bp, 15 predicted proteins | sample Rivendell_Oct201_8_FD_188349 | JGI IMG/M metagenome (GOLD analysis project Ga0209488, IMG submission 188349) | Vadose zone soil microbial communities from the Eel River Critical Zone Observatory, Northern California, USA -... | ecosystem: Environmental > Terrestrial > Soil > Vadose zone >...
TGCGCCTTTGAGTATCCTGTCAACGTATCCGGCGGCGCGCCGGTACAGATCAGGCAGGCTTACGCCATAGGACAGAAGACCGCCCGCCTCGACGAAATCCCGGAACGTGTAGATCGCGGGCAGGCGGTGCATCGCGGCAAGCCTGACGACAAGGCTTTGGTTGGTTTGCACGAGCGTATCGCTTCCGACGACCAGCGCATCGGCAGCGAAGCGCGCGGCGGACTCGAATGCGTGTTCAAGACCCTCGGCCGTGCGCGCGTCGAGAACCTGCGTTGCGATCCCCAAGGTGCGGGCGGCTTCCTCGACCGCGCTCCATTCCGCGCGTCGCGACGGGTTGGACAGGTTCATGAGAGCCGCAATGCGTTCGCATCGCGGGAGCAGCTCTTTAAGGATGGCGACCCGTTTTCGCTCGGCGCCGGCAGCCGAAGCGCCAAAGCCGGTCAGATTGGCGGCCGGCGGGGAGCTGCCAATAATGGTCTGCGGATCGCCAGCCGCCGCCATCACGACAGGAACCGTGCTGCTTGCCGCCTTGGCCGCGAGCGCCGCCGGCGTTCCCCTGGTGACGATCACATCGACATCGAGACGCGCCAATTCTCGTGCCAGCTCAGTGAAGCTTTCGTTGTGGCCACCGGGCGATCGATATTCGAAGACGAGGTTTTGACCCTCGATATAGCCGCGTTCGCGCAGAGCCTGCTCAAGCGCGTCGAAATTGGAGTTGAGCTCCCGCGGACTCGTATCCAGCATCCCGACACGGTAGCGCCGAAGCCCTGACTGAGCGTGAGTCTTTGACGACCATCCCGCCACGCCGGCAAGCCCAGCGATGAAATCCCGCCGCCGCATTTGTCAGGTCTCCTTGGGTCGGTCGATCAATCGGGCTTAATGTTTGCGAACTTGATCACCTTGGCCCATTGCGGGATTTCGCGTTCGATCGTTGCGGAAAATTCCGCGGGCGTGCCGCCTACCAGCTCCAGCCCGAGGTCGAGGAGGCTCTTGCGCACGTCGGGGATCGCCATCACGCGCATCGTCTCGCGGTAGACTGTGTCGGTGATCGCTGGCGAGGTGCCGGCCGGCGCCATCAGGCCGAACCAGGGGACGGCTTCGAAGCCCGGATACCCGAGCTCGATCATCGTCGGAATGTCGGCCGCGATCGCAGAGCGTTTCACCGAAGAAACCGCGAAGGCGCGCAGCTTTCCCTCCTTCACCAGCGGTGCAACATTTGAGATGTTGGCAAACGACATGGTCACACGCCCGCCGAGCAGGTCCGGAAGGAGGGCCGTCGTGCCGCGATAGGCCACCGGCTGGATGTCGAGATGCTCGATGTATTTGAGGAGCTCGATGCCGAGGTGCTGCGAGGTGCCGGCGCCGGCATGCGCGTAGGTGAGCTTGCCGGGCTGCGCGCGGGCGAGCGCAATCAACTCGGGCAGCGTCTTTGCCGGCACGTCGTTGTGCACGACCAGCACATTGGCGGCGACGAAAACCTGCGTGATCGGCACGAAATCCTTGATCGGATCGTAGGCGAGCTTGTCGTAAATGCTCGGGCTGAAGATCAGCGAGGAATTGCCGCCCATCAATAGCGTGTAACCATCGGGCGGGGCCTTGGCGGCGCGCTCGGTCGCGATATTGCCGGCGGCACCACTCACGTTCTCGACCACGACCGGCTTGCCCCACGCCGCACTGAACCTATCGGCGAACAGGCGGCTGGTGATGTCGGGCGCGACGCCGGGCACGAAGCCGACCAGGATGCGCACCGGCCGCTCCGGATAAGATTGCGCCGCTGCGCCTCGTGACAGTGTCGGCAGCGCGGCAGCGCCCGCGGCCAGATGCAGAAATTGCCGGCGGCGAAGTTTCATGGCGCCCTCCCAGGACATGCGAGGATATTCAAACTCCGCGCTGTTGCGCTAGCGGCTAGAGAAGCTCAGACCGACGGTTTGGATGCCCGGTAGCGCAGACAAGTTTACGCAGTCTGCGCAGCTTGACTGCGAGCCGGGCACGACGGTGGTGGGTCTGTAACCCGGGTTGACCGCTGGCGAAACCCGGGGACTATGTTACCAATGGCTCATTCAACCCCCGCATTTCGCGATAGCGCGTCGAAGACGCGCGCGAACGCGCTTATGGCTAATGCGGGCTACAGGCTAGCCCCTCTTCGCCCGCGCCTCCTCGATCAGCTTCAACAGCTTCGGCGGCGACATCGGCAGTGAGCTCGGCCTAACGCCGATGCACTGGCCGATCGCGTTGGCGATTGCTGCCATGGTCGGCACCACCGGCACCTCGCCGACGCCACGCAGTCCGTAGGGGTGGCGCGGGTTCGGCACCTCGACGATCTCGGTGCCTATCATCGGCACGTCTGATGCGACGGGCATGCGATAGTCGAGGAAGCTCGGGTTCTGCAGCCGGCCGTCCTCGCCGTAGTAGTACTCTTCGTTGAGCGCCCAGCCGATACCCTGAACGGCGCCGCCCTGATACTGGCCCTCGACCTGCAGCGGGTGGATCGCCTTGCCGGCGTCTTCCACCACGGTGTAGCGCTTGATGTCGGCGCGGCCGGTCTCCTGGTCGACCTCGACATCAACGATGTGCAGCCCGAAGCCCGGGCCCGCGCCAGTCACGTTCATCTCGGAGTGGCCGGCGATCGCGCCATGCGTCGCCATGGTCTTGGCGGCGATCTGCGCAATCGACAGCGGCTCGAAGGTGCCGACATTGGCGCCCGCGGGTTTACAGTAACCGTCCTCGAAGGTGACGGCATCGTCGGGCACGCCCCAGAGGCCGGCCGCACGCTTGCACAGCTCGGCGATCGCCTTGCGGGCAGAATCGACAATCACCATACCGGTGGAGAAGGTGGTGCGGCTGCCGGCGGTGACGCGGTTGAAGCCGAGCGAGTGGGTGTCGGCCATGATGGCGCGCACCTTGTCGACCGGGATGCCGAGCTCCTCGGCTGCCATCATGCTAATCGAGATGCGCGAGCCGGCAACGTCGCTGGTGCCGAGGATCAGCGTCACCGACCCGTCGATCGCAATGTTGAGCGTGCCGGTGGTTTCGCCGCCTCGGTTGAACCAGAAGCCGGCCGCGACGCCGCGACCCTGGCCGGGCGGCACCGGCGAGGTGTAGTGGTCGCAGGCCTTGGCGGCCTTGAGCGTTTCGACAAACCCGATGGGTCCGAAGGTCTCGCCGTAGATGGTCTTGTAGCCTTCGGTCGCCGCGTTCTTCAGGCGGAAGTCGATCGGGTCCATGCCGATCTTGCGTGCAAGCTCGTCGATCACGCCTTCGACGCCGAACACCACCTGCGGCACGCACGGCGCGCGGAAGGAGTTCACCTTCGGCCGGTTGGACACGACCTCGTACGACACTGTCTTGACGTTCTTGAGATTGTAGCGCGTGAACATCGCCTGCGGCGCATTGATGAACATCGAGCCAGTGAAAGCGCCGGTCTGGAACGCGAGCTCGGCCTCCGCGGCCGTGATGGTGCCGTCTTTCTTGGCGCCGATCTTGATGCGCGACTTTGTTCCCGACACTGGTCCGGTGGCGCGGAACACCTCGTTGCGGGTGAGCGCGATCTTGACCGGCCGCTTGGCCTTGCGGGCGAGCTGGATCGCCACCGGCTCGCCGTAGAAGCCGGTCTTGCCGCCGAAGCCGCCGCCCATCTCCGACTGCTGAACGCGGATCTTGGCGGCTTCGATCTTGAGAATGTTCGACAGCCGGTCGCGGAAGACCCATGGTGCCTGCGTGCAGCACCACAGCTCGATCTGGCCGTCCTCGGTGCAGGTCGCGACGCAGCCCTGCGGCTCGATATAGCCCTGGTGCATCGGCTTGGTGTCGTATTCATGCTCGACGATGACGTCGGCCTCCTTGAAGCCCGCGTCGGCGTCGCCCATCGCCAGATCGAGCCGCTCGATCACATTCGTAGGCTGGTCGGCGCCTTTGACGCCCTTGGTGCGCACGTGCTCGTGCAGGATCGGCGCCGTTGGCTTCATCGCCTCGACCGGATCGATGACGTGCGGCAGGATTTCATAGTCGACCTTGATCAGCTTCAGCGCGGCTTTCGCGATCGACTCGCTCGTCGCCGCCACCGCCGCGACCGGATGGCCGTCATAGAGCGCCTTCTCGCGCGCCATGGCGTTGCGGGTCATGTCGCCGTCAGGCGTGCCCGCCTTGATCTCGGGGAAATCGGCGCGCGTCACCACCGCCTTGACGCCGGGAAGCTTCTCGGCCGCCGAGATGTCGATCGACTTGATGCGCGCATGCGGATGCGGGCTGCGCAGGATCTTTCCGACCAGCATGCCGGGCAGGTAGAGGTCGGCGCCAAACTTGGCACGCCCGGTGACCTTGTCGATGCCGTCATGTTTGACCGGCGAGGTGCCGACGATCTTGAGCTTCTTGTCGGGGTTGAAGCCGCTCTTCTCCAGGATAGTCGCCATGATCAGGCTCCTCTCATTTCTTTGGCTGCCGCCTGCACGGAGCGGACGATCTTGTCATAGCCGGTGCACCGACAGAGATTGCCGGCGAGCCAGTAGCGGATTTCAGTTTCGGTCGGGTCCGGATTGCGCTCGAGCAGCGCTTTGGCGGCGATCAGAATGCCTGGCGTACAGATGCCGCATTGCAATCCGTTGAGCTCGAGGAATTTCTGCTGCAGCGGATGCAGCGTGTCGCCCTTGGCCATGCCCTCGATGGTCTCGACCTTGGTGCCCTCGACCTCGACCGCGAGCACCAGGCACGAGCAAACCATGGTGCCATCGACCGTCACGGTGCAGGCGCCGCAGTCGCCGGTGGCGCAGCCTTCCTTGGTGCCGGAGAGCATCAACTCGTCGCGCAGCACGTCGAGCAGCGTCTGCTGCGCCTCGCACAGGAACTCGGTGTCGTCGCCGTTGATCGTCGTCGTGACGTGATACTTCTTGCTCATCACTTCGTCCTCGCGCGCTCGAGCGCCTGCTGTGCGGTGCGCTTGGCCAGCACGCCCGCGACCTTGATGCGATATTCCTTGGTGCCACGCTTGTCGTCGATCGGCCGGCAGGCCGCGCTTGCGGCCTGGGCGAGCTTGTCGAGCGCGGCTTCATCGAGCCGCGAGCCGATCAGCGCGTCGGCAGCCTCCTTGACCAGCAGCACCGTCGGCGCCACCGCGCCGAGCGCGACGCGCGCCGCCGTGCAGGTGCCGCCGGCGTCGAGCATCAGATTGACGCCGACGCCGACCACCGCGATGTCCATCTCGGTGCGCGGGGTGAAGCGCTGATAGGCGTCGCCTGAATTTGCCGGCCTGGCCGGCAGAAAGAATGAGGCGATGATCTCGCCTTTCTGCAGCGAGGTCTTGCCGGGGCCGACCGGGATCGCCTCGACTGGTGCCTCGCGCGTGCCGTTCGGTCCGATGATGCGAGCGATCGCGCCGGCCGCAATGAGCGCCGGTACGCTATCGGCCGCCGGCGAGCCGTTGCACAGGTTGCCGCCGATCGAGGCGCGGCCGCGCACCTGGATCGAGCCGATCAGCTTGACGCCGTCGATGACGCCTGGCCACGCCTTGTTCAGCGCCGCGTGGCTCATGATCTCCATGCCGGGGACCGCCGCGCCGATGCGGAAGCCGCCGTTCTCAGCGGTGATCTGCCGCACCTCCGGGATCTTTTTGATGTCGACCAGGAGGGCGGGCTCGATCAGGTCGGTTTCCATCTGCACGATCACATCGGTGCCGCCGGCCAACACACGCGCCGGCCCCGTTGCGCCGGCCAGCAAAGCCACCGCAGCCTGCAGCGTTGCCGGCGCCTCATACCTGAGATCCGTCATCAAACCCCCGTCCTTGGTGTCCTCGTTGGCCCGATCATGTCTTGAATTTGGGGTCAGGCCAAGACCCACGATGAGCCCGGGATTTGTCCGGAATTCGTGCCGCTGCGCCTGTCGTGGCGTCCTGCCAGCCTTGCTTCTCGTGATTTTTTGCCGAACAATTGGCGAATGCAGGGGGCCGTCATGAGTGCGCTGGAGAATGCCGTTATCTCGCGCTGTCACGCGGACGAGACCCAGGCGCGCATCGGCCTGATCATTCCTTCGTCGAACCGGATGACCGAGCCGCAGTTTCACCGCTATGCGCCGGCGGGGGTGGCGGTCCACATCGCGCGCGTGCAGATGACCGGCCAGCACAAGAAGCCGATCGCCCAGCTGCTCGATGACATCGGTCGGGCGGCGTCCTCGCTCGCGGATGCGCGTTGCAACCCGATTGTCTTTCACTGCACCGGCACCGCCATGGCGGAAGGCAAGGAGGGCGAGGCGGCGCTGGTGCGCCGCGTCGCGGAGGAGGGCGGTGCCGCGGCGTTCTCCACCGCGCAGGCGATCGTGGAGGCGCTCGACCACATGGGCATGCGCCGCGTGGTGCTGCTCAGCCCCTATCCGCAGGCGGTCAACGACCATGAGCGCGAGTTTCTCGGTGAGCATGGCATCGAGGTTGTGCGTGACGTGGCGCTCAATGTTGGCTCGAGCGATGAATACATCCGGGTGCCGGTCGCGCGCTGGATCGAGCTCGCGCGCGAGCACGCGCGCTTGCCGGCCGACGGTTTCTTCCTGAGCTGCACCAACACCACGCAGATCGAGGCCATCGAGGTAATCGAGCGCGAGACCGGCAAGCCTGCCATCAATTCCAACCAGGCGACGCTGTGGGCTGCGCTCAAGCGCCTGCCGACGCTCGCCAGCATGCCACGGATCGGCGGGCTTGGCCGGCTGTTCGCCCGCATGGAAGCGGCCGTCGCCTAGACGCTCGCGCGACATGGAGTCGCGCAGGGACTTGGTTTTTCGGGTGTTTACAACTTGGTTATACGCGGCTGACGATCCCGAGCCATGATCTCTGGGCCATGACTTAGCGGCGATGACTTAGCGGCGATAACTTGGGGGCCATGATTCAGGGCCATGATCAGCCCGTAATTTGCGCGCCAGATCGAGCTGTGGCGGGGAACGCTATGCGGGGGCGGACGTTGACAGGCTCGGCCATCCAAGCAACATCGATCAGCGCCGTCGCCAGAGGCCCTCAATACACGAGCCGTCAACAACGGAGTCGCCAGTGACCGAGTCGCCAGTGACCATTGCGCGGAAACCTGCATTCCGCGTGAGCAGCCCGCGCGCTCTGCTGGCGATCTTGCTGGGCATCGCCGCCGCCGTCTGGATGCTGGTCGACAAACCCGCAGCACAGCCCAATCGTTCAGCCACCACGCCGCCCGCAACGCAACGCTTGCAGCTAACCACGGATGAAGCGGTCTGGCAGAAGCGCTGGTGGATCGAGAAGACGGCGCGCATCCTGCGTGGCGGCTACGGGCTCGGCCCGGGCGATGATCTCAACAGTCTGCTCGCGCTGCCCGAGGAGGAGATCGCGCGCCGGTTCATGAAGGACGTCCGGTTCGGCGATTCGATCCTCGACTTCAACATGTACTTCCTGGGATTCAAGGTCGATGATCTCAAGGATGACGGTGTCTATCGACGCCCGGCGTTCGACTTCTCCAATGCGGTGGCAGCCGCCCAGGCTTTGCTGACCGGCGGCAACTATCTCAAGCTGTTCGACCTCGAAGGTCCGTTCTTCATGCCGCCGCTGCCTCTCGTGCCCGACGATCCGCCGGCGCCCGAGGACGCTGGGCTGAAGCTCGAGGATCTCCGGCTCAAGGCCATCGACGACGTCGAGGCGATCTTTGTGGGGCTGCACGAGCTCGGCAGCAAGCCCAAGCCGCCGGCGGCTGCTGACTATTGCGACAAGTTCGGGTCGATCATCGACGACTCGCCCGCGATCCACGACAAGCTCAATCGCGCTTTCAACGATTCCGAAATATTCACCATCATGACGCGCGGGCGCGTGCTGATCGAGCCGCTCGACATCATCGCGCGCGCCCACCAGCGGGAATGCCTCGATCAGCCCAAAGCGAAGGCGAGCGTCAAGAATTTGACCGCCGCCGCCTGGGCAGCGCTCGATCGCTACTATCGCGCCTTTGGCGAGATCCTCAAGTTCGAGCCTGCACGCTACAAGCCGCGGACGGTGCTGGACATGCAGCCGTTCGACCTCAGCGTCTTCAACATGGACAAATGGCTGGCGTTCGGCTTCGAGCAGAGCACGGCGCTGAAGAACTCGTCCACCAACTACAACCGCCGGCGCGGCGCCTATCTGCTCAAGCATTTCTTCTGCGACGATCTGACTCCGGTCGGCTTTGACGATCCGCAGCAGCACGTCGGCGGCGCGCATGGCTCCGACACGCCCTGCTACGGCTGCCACTTCAAGCTCGACCCGATGGCTGGCTTTTTCCGCGATCACGGCACCTATTTCTTCGACTACGCAACCGAGCAGACACTGACATTCGACGATGGCGCCGAGATCGACCGCGCGAAATACAGCACCGCATGGCGCGCCCCCAAGGGCTCTGGGCGGGAGTGGAGCACAGGCTACGTGCGCTCACCCCGCTATGAGGACCACAACGACTACGGAACGACGATCGAAGACCTCACCCGCATCATTCACAAGGCGCCCGAGGCCAAGCGCTGTCTGATGAAGCGGCTCTTTGAATATCTGGTGGCCGAGGAGCAGACCATCGACGGCGGCTATCTGGATGAGCTGACCCGATCGTTCGAGCAGGAGGCGGCCAAGGATTCGTCGGCGGCGATGAAGAATGCGATCGTGCGTATCGTGTTGAGCAACACCTACCGGCAGAGCAACCCCGATCCGCGGGCGTGTTACGACCATGCGGCCGGTGCCAAGGTGGAGAATGCGCCGCCGTGCCGCGTCGCCTTCATCCTGCAGAAAAATTGTTCGCAGTGCCACTCGGGACCGGATGGCAATGCCGGCCTCGACCTGACGTCGTGGGTGGTGGCGCCTGATGGCCAGTCACGAACCTTTCCGCACCTCAACGGCGATCGCAAGCAGATGTCGCCGCATGAGACGCTCACCCGGATGTCCGAACGGCTGTCGGCATCCGACCCGAATATCCGCATGCCGAAGCTGATGGTGATGTCGGCGCAGGAGCGGCAGGAGCTGTTCCGCTGGGTGCAGGAGGAGCTGGCGCGGATCGTGAAGGAGGCGGCGCGATGAGACGGAATCTTCTTTTCCCGGCCGAGCGAAGCGAGAGCCGGGATCCATCTGTCATGAAGGACATGGCTGCTGTGTTATGAGGCGTATGGGAAGAATGGGTCCCGGCTCGAGCTTCGCTCGGCCGGGACACGAGGCGGTGCTCCGACGCGTAGCCTAGAGCGGGATGAATTTAGGTTTGCACCGCCATTGAACCAATCTCCGCTCATTCCCGCGAAAGCGGGAACCCAGGGCTGAGAACTCGGCCAAAGAGCTGGGTCCCCGCTTCCGCGGGGACGAGCGGAATTAGGCCGATTCAAACTCATCTCATCCTAGCTACGGGCTCGCGCGCTCGGGTGGCGGCGCGACCGTCTCGACCCGTTCCTCATGCGAGACGACGTTGCGCGTCTCCGCGTTCGCCAGCATGACGTTGCTCTGCAGCTCGCCCTGCACGACATAGAGCGGCCGCCGCTTCACCTCGCTGCGCAGCTCGGCGAGATATTCGCAGAGCACGGCCAGAACCAGAGAGATCAGGCCGAACATGATGGCGTTGAAGAAGTTGGTCGACGCCCAGCCGGGCGCCACGTCCCGGTAGAAGAGCCGCATCCCCACGACATAGATCAGGAAGGCGAAGTCGGCGAAGCCCATGAGCGCGGAGATCAGCGCGGCAAACCGCAGCGGCCGGTCCGAATTCGAGACGATCATGTGACCCGCGCTCTCGAGCAGGGCGATGGCGCGGCGATGGCGCGGCGGATCGCGTCGCATGACGAAGTCATAGGGCACTTTCGTCACCTCGAAGCCGGCATACATCGCCAGCACCCGGATGTAGCGAAAGCTGTCCTTGATGGTGAGCAGCGCGTTGAGTGCCGTGCGGGTGAGCGCCATGAAGTGAGTGGCGCCATAGACCTGCGAGCGGGTCAGGAACACGCGGCACAGGCCGTAATAGGCCTGATAGGCGAGCCGGTAGAACAAGCGCCTGAATTTGTCGGTCGCGATGCCGATCACAATGCCGTTGCTGTCGTTGGCCTTCTCGGCAAATTCCGGGATCCGCCCGGGCGGATCGACCGCCGGATTGAGCACCACGATGACGTCGCCGATCGCCTGCTCGAGCCCGCAGGCGATCGCAACCTCGAGCCCGAACGGCCGCGTCAGCCGCGAATAGCGGAAGCAGGGAACCTCCGACTTGGCGCGCTCGAAGAACGAGCGCGTGCCGTCGCTCGAGCCATCATCGATGAAGATGAGCTCGTAATCGCCGAAATGACCGCGCATGACGGCGTCGAGCTCGCGCACCACCGTGGGCAGGATGTCGAGGTCGTTATCCAGCGGAACCACCACGGAGACGAAGATGTCGCGTCTCATTCGCCCCTCCGGTTCGTCATGGCACATCCGTCATGGCACAAGAGCGACGTTGTCGTGCCGCAATGGCAGCGCCTCGTCGAGGTCGTAGATGTTGTCGATCTTGCTGCCCAAAATGGAAATGACGTTCGGTGCCGACGGATCGCGCTTGAACAGGATCGGCCGGCTGTCGTTGACCCCGCTTTGCGGCAGGATCGTCTTGATCTCCCACAGCGATCGCACGTAGCTCAACTCCCGCAGGGCGGGCACGTAGCGCGCCGCGTCCCGGCGCATTCTATCGAAGCGGGTGCGCAACGGGAACGCCGGCAAATGGGGGGTATAGCCATCGGCCGCGGGGTCATCGGCCCATTCATAGTGCGGCGTGTAGCGGACGTGGCTCAGGGTCGACAGCCCAAGCGGGGGAAACGGCATGAGCGAGAAGAACGGTCCGCACATGACCGTGATGCTGGCACCGCGCAGGCTCGCAGGCGGCTCGACCAGCGCCATCTCGGTGGCCTCGTGCTGCAGGTGGATCGTCTGCAGCCCGCTTTGCGACAGGATCCGATTGAGGTGCGAATAACTGCAGTTGTAGAGATGGCGGCCGCGCAGCGTGTTGGTCTCGCCCGAGCGCAAGTCCTTGACCTCGACCGCAAGTGTAGCTCCCGCGCGAATTCGGACCGCTTCGGTGCGCGTGAGCAGGGTGACGCCCGAAGCCTCGATCCGCTCGCGCAGGCTCTCCCTGAGCTTGTCGGCGTCGAAAGCATGCTCGGTAACGCTGAACACTGCCTCGATGAAGTCCTCATTGAACAGCTTCTGGATCGCCGCGGGCGCAGGCTTGAGATCGGCCCCGATGCGCCGGCAGAACTGCACGAATTGGCCAGCCGTTACGTTCGATTGCCGGAGGCTGATCGCATAGTACTGCTGGGTGGTGGTGTGGATGGCGTTCTTGAACTCGGCGATGAAGCGCGGGGCATTGATGCGCGAGCGCAGCGCCGTGAGCAGGCTGCGCGGATAATGGTAGCCGTTGTGAACACGCGCCTGGTTGTTGTAGGAGGCGCGCAGCAGGATGTCGTGATCCTGCTCGATGATCACCACGCTGCGGCCGCCGTGCAGGTCCGCCAGCCGGAGCGCCGCGAAGCAGCCATAGCTCCCACCGCCGATGATGATGTGCGGATAGTCGATATCCATCATCCTCACCGAGCCTTCAGCACACCGGGGGGCGAGACTTGGAGCCGTCGCTTTTCCTGTCGCAGCTCGGCGATACCGGAGAGATAAAGCAGCGACAGGTTGATCAAGCGTGCGGACGACTTCGAATCGGGCTGGTCGGTCCAGTCGACCGGCATGTCGAGGACCTTCGCGCCCAGCCATTCGGCGCGCACGGCGAGCTGGGTGGCCATGAACCAGTCGTCGGTGAATGCGAATTGATCGGTCAGCCGCCGGTAGAGATTACGGTCGATGAACTTGAAGCCGCACATGGCGTCCGTGAAGGATACGCCAAGCCGCAGGCGCAGCAGCCCATTAAACATGCGGGAGGTGAATTCTCGCAGCCGCGTGCGGTTCTTGACCGAGGCGCCGGGCTTGAGGCGCGAGCCGAGATAGAGCTCATAGCCGTCGCCGCGCGCGATGTGGTCGCAAACCTCCTTGAGATGGCGCAGATCGGTGGCGAGATCGATGTCCATGTAGCCGACGAAATCCGCCTGCGTCGCCCCCCATGCTGTTTTCAGGGCGAGGCCGAAGCCGCGCTTGCCGACGCGGAGATAACGGACGTTGCGGTGGCGCGCCGCGAGCGCCTGGCCGATCTCCGCCGTGCGGTCAGTCGAGCCGTTGTCGGCGATGCAGAGCTCGTCGATCGCAAGCTTGTACTGCTCACAATACGCAGTTGTGCGCTCGATCGAGCGCTCGAGCATGGCCTCCTCGTTGAGGACCGGGAAGGTGACATGAATGCGGGCCGCTTGGCTCATGACCATTACTCAGTCGTGTCGCAGCAGGACCTTGATCACGCGCTGCGGCTCGTCCGCAATCAGCGTGACGGCGTCTTCGGCGTCGCGAAACGAAAGCGTCGGGCTGAGGATGCCGCGCGGCGTGATCGTGCCGGCTGCAAAGTCGCGCACCACCATCTCCTGCAGGTCCTGGGCGTAGAGTGGCGGCGTTCCGCGCACCGGATTGTTCCACGCAAACGCCGGCAGCGAGGCCATCAGCGTGAGCCGGTTGTGGAAGAACTCCTCGCCGAGGTTGATGGTGCCCGCGCCATAGAAGCCGACGCAGACGATGCGCCCGCACTGGCGCGCCGCGCGCATCGCCATGGCCAGCGTCTCCAGGCTGCCCGAGCACTCGATCGCAGCATCGACGCCGCCGATGCGCTGCTTGATCGTGCGCGCGACATCGCTTTCCGCGCGCGTATCATAGATCTCGCTGGCGCCGAAGGATTTCGCCAAATGCCGGCGCTCCTCGAAGCCTGATGCCGCCATCACCTGCGCGCCCCGCGCCACGCAATACTGGATGGCGAACAGGCCGATGGCGCCGAGACCCGTGACCAACACCGTCTCTGCTTTGGCGATCGCGCCGTCCAGCACGCCGCCAAGCGCGAAGCTTGCCGGGTCGATGCACAGCGCCTGCTCGGGCGTGAGGTTGCCGAGCCGCGTGACGCTTGCAGCCGGCAGCACATGAACGTCGGCAATCGGGGCCCAGGCGAAGACCTGCTCGCCGGGCCGGAGACCGCCCGCGTTCTCGCCCGCCCAGTCGATCACGCCGACGACCATGCTGCCCATCGGGCGCGGATAGAATGGTGGTTGCGCCGGCACAGTCTCGAACAGGCGCAGGGTCGAGTTGAACACCCGCGAAGCAAATGGCGTGCGGCCGAGATAAGCCATCATCTCGGTACCGTGCTTGAAGGTCGAATGGAGCGAGCGCACGACCACGTCACCGGGCCCCGGGCGAGCGAGCGGCCGGTCCACGAGCCCGGCCTGCCGCGGGGCTTCGATCGTCAGGACGCGCTGCGAGGACGGGTGCATCTTGCGGAATCAGAGGCTTTCATAGGTTCGATGTTAGAGGGATGGCCGGCGCTGCGCCAGCGCGCCAAGCCAGCGCCCTGCCGGGTAGGATTTGCTAGGCGTTGCGTTAATTCTGCCGAGCGGGCACAACTGTCAGCCGCGAAAAGACCGCTGTTCACCATAGGTTCAGGCCCGTCGTCGTAAGCGCCGCTGGGCCAAGGTTCGCGTTGGACTTCCGGCGTTGGGCCTCGGGTCGAAGAGGACGTTGGCGTTGCAGACCTCATTATTCCTTCGCGTTGGCGTCAATCTTCTCGGGGCCGTGGCGCTGGCGGCCTATGCGGTGCTCACGGTCCTGTCCTATGTGCAGGTTCCAGTCCTGTGGCGAAACCACGGGGCTGCCCCCCATGCGGTCGCATTCTTCGATGATCTGGCCACCAGGTTTCCGCTGGTCGGTCTCTCCCGCCTGTTCGAGACCAACGCGGCCGTCATCATCAGCTATTGCATTCCAGTCGGAATCATCACAGCAGCCTGGATCGCGCTCGTGGCGATCCTCTATCGCCGCGAGCACACGCTGGATGCGAATCTCGACGCCCTGGTGATGCGCTGGTCGGTAGCGTTCGCGGTGGTGTGCGTGCTGGCGTTCCCGGTGTTCACGCAGGATTTCTGGCTGTCGATGGCGTGGGGCCGGATGGCGGCCGAGGGGACGAACCCCTACCACAACCTGTTCACCGACGAGACACTCACCGGCTTGCCGCTCGACCATTTTCCCATGGTCATGTCCTACGGGCCGGGCTGGGCCATTCTCTCAGCTGCGGTGATGGCGGTGACCGGCAAGAGCGTGCTCGCCGCCACGATCCTGTTCAAGGGCGTGCTGCTCGCGACGTGGCTCGCCTCGCTCGCCCTGATCAAAACCATGACCGCCTCCAAGCCAATGCTCGATCGCTGCCTAGCCATTGTGGTTGCAGGCTGGATGCCGCTCGGCGTGCTGCAGACCGTTGCGGAAGGCCACAACGACATTTTCATGGTCTGGCTGGCGCTCCTGTGGCTTGCGCTCCTGGGGCAGGGCCGCTGGCTGGCACCGGTCGCTTTGATGGGATCGGCGCTTGGCAAATATGTCACGGCTCCGTTGTTCCTTGTTGACGTCATCATAGCCTGGCGCCTGCATGGGCTCGGCTGGCGGCAGCTCTTCGTGCGTTATGTGGGGCCTGGTCTCCTCGGGATTGCGGTATTCGGGATTTTCTACCGCTCACCGGAATTCTTCGAAGGTACGCGAGTGATCAGCGAGTGGGAGTTCCTGCAGCCTCGCCATGCCGTCGAGGCGATCGAGCTTGCGGTCGGATTTGATCTTAACGTGCTTGATTGGACTATCACCGCAACGTTCGTCCTCATCGCCCTCTCCAGTGTCGTTGTCCTGTGGCTGACGCCCACGCTCGACAATGCAACCAAGGCGGCGCTCGCGATCATGAGCGCGATCTCGTTCGTGGGGATCGCCCACCTGTGGCCCTGGTATCTGGTCTGGACAGTCCTGCTGGCGGCGCTGGTGCCGCGCTGGTGGCTCGCTCGGTTTGTGATCGGCGTATCAGTCCTGGCGGCGTTCTCGTTATCATTCTGGTGGGTTAAGCCGATCGAGAATTCGCAAGTGTGGGCCTCGCTGGTGCTCTACGTCGGGGCCGTGCTCTGGTGTTTGCTGACGCGACCATCCACGCTGACGAAAGCCCCCGCGCGCCGCCCGGAGGAGATTGCCGGCGGATCCTTCGAACGTCCGTGAGCGGGCAGGTTGCCGCCGCAGGAGATCGCGGTTAGGTTCGGCGCCCACACGGACGGGCTTGGCCGTGCAAGAGGGCAGAAAGGCGCGGCCGCAGCGGGACATCCATGACGAACAACGGCACTACGGCCGCGCTCGACCGGCTGGCTAACAACCGTATGGCGCTGTGGCTGGTGACCGTGCTCGTCGGGATCGCGATCCCTCTGATCGTCTGGCAGTTCTCCGAGCCGTCCGACCTCTTCTCCGACTTCTACAAAGCCAACTATCCGGCGGCCGAGACGCTCTGGGAGGATGGTCTCACCGCAACTTGGCCGCTCACCGAGAAGGGCGGCTTTTCCAATCTGCCGGTGGTGGGCTGGCTCTATGTTCCGTTCATCTGGGTCGGCGAGGAATGGGCCGGATGGGTCTGGTGCGTCATCGGCATGGTGGCTCTCTTCGGAGCCTACCTGTTGCTGCAGCGATCTACTCGCCTGGGCGCCCCGCATGCGGCTCTGCTGGCGTTCCTGTTCCTGATCAACGGCCCGATCGTGAACAGCCTGCGCGAGGGGCAGAGCTCGCATGTCATCCTGCTTTTCCTGGTCGTGGGGCTCGTGCTCTGGCGCCGCAAGCACGACTACGCGGCCGGCCTTGCGTTCGGCTTCGGCGCCCTGATCAAGCTGCCACTCTTGCTGCTTGGCTTCTATTTCGTGTTGCGCCAGCGCTGGGCCATTGTCGCCGGTGGGGCCACCACGATCGGCGTCGCAGCGTTTCTGTCGCTTCTGCTGTTCGGCATCGACGGCAATGTCGCCTGGTATCAGGACTGGGTCGTGCCTTATCTCAATGGCTATATCCCGGCCTACAACGTTCAGTCCGTTGATGGCTTCTTGGTTCGCCTGTCGCACGGCGAGGAATTTCTGATCCACTGGGACCCGCCGCTGGTGCCAACGACGTTTCACCGGATCGCGCGCTTCCTGATGTTCGCGGCGCTGTATGGCGGATCGCTTGTTCTGATCTGGCGCGCGCATCGGCGCGCTCCGGTGGTGATGGCTGAAGGCGGGCCCAGCCCGCGCGACCTCCTGGAACTCTCTCTGATGATCAACCTCGCCCTGCTCACGAGTCCGATCTCCTGGACCCATTATTATCTGTGGCTGCTGCTGCCATGGGCGCTCTATCTCGGCGGCGATCTGCCGCTGCGCGATGATGCGACGACGCGATTTCTGATGCGCGCCAGCGTCACCCTGGTCTCGCTGCCGGTCATCATCTGGTCACCCATGGAGCCGAGCTGGTATGCGGCGATCCTGTCGCGCACGCTGGTCTCGGTCTGGCTGATCGGCGGCTGCCTGTCTTTTGTGGCGCTGGCGCGCGGTCTTTGGCAGTTCGAGGCGGCACCCGCTGGGGACAAGGTCTCGACTGCGCTGCGAGCCGCCCCATGATGCGCGATATCGCCAAGCTCTCGCAGAGCACGATCACCCGCTATCTCGCGGTGTTTCTGTTGCTCAACGCCTTCGCCTTCAACGGTTTCCTGTGGCTCGTCTCGCCCGAGCCTTACAAGGAGACCGTGTTGCAGCACACCTACGACGTAATGCGCGGACGCGGCTGTGACGATTCCTGGGGGATCATGTCGGTCTCGCTCGAATATGCGAAGGAGCACCCCGACAAGCCGCTCTATTCTGAGATATTCTTCGAGCGCAAGCTCAAGTTCCAATATCCGCCGTCATCGTTGTTTGCCGTAGCAGGACTGGTATGGCTGGTTGGTCCGGAAGGGATCCGGACCGAGGAGTGCAAGATCTACGACCTGCCGACGATCAATGACGTCCTGGGCTGGCTCTTCATATTGATGTCGGCCGTGTGCACCGCCGCGCTGCTGGAAATCGGGCTGCGACGGCAGCAGGTTCCGCCGGCTTCCGGCGCCATGGTGGCCGCGCGGTTCGTGATCGTGCTGGCGCTTGCGCTGACCTTCTATCCCCTGGTGAAGGCCTATACCCTTGGCCAGATACAGAACTGGCTGAACGGCCTTTTCGCACTGGCCCTGTTATGCTGGGTGACCGGCTGGAAGGTGCCAAGCGGCGTGCTGATTGGCCTCATGGCGCTGGTGAAGCCGCAATACGGCGCGTTCGTGCTATGGGCGCTCCTCCGCCGCGAATGGGGATTCACTGCTGCCCTTGCGGCGACTGGCATTGTGGGCGTGGCCGGGTCGATCATGGCCTACGGCTTCGCCAATCATCTCGACTATCTGCGGGTGCTGGAGTTTCTGGCGGAACGCGGCGAGACCTACTATCCGAATCAGTCGGCGAACGGGCTGCTCAACCGCGTGATGGTCCTGATCGATCCGGCTCACTGGAGCAGCATCGATTTCGACGACAACGCGTTCCCGCCGTTCAGCCTGCTGGTCTATGGCGGCACGCTTGTCGCCTCGATCGTGCTGCTCTCGGCCGCGCTGTTTCGGCGCGGCAACGAGGGCGATCCCGACCGCACGTTCGATCTCTGTACCATGGCGCTGAGCATCACGATGGCTTCGCCGATCGCCTGGGAGCACCATTACGGCACGATCTTCCCGATCCTTGCGGTGCTGCTCGCGAGCGTGATCGGTGATCGGCGGCGGCTGTTGCTGCTGACCGTAAGCTACGTTCTGATCAGCAACTATATTCCCGTCACCAATCTCCTGGCGGCCACGGTCTTCAATGTGGCGCAGTCCTATCTGCTCGCCGCCGCGATCACAGTTCTGTTGCTGCTGCATACGACGCGGCCGGGCTGGCAGCTCGTGCTCTCACCGTCCGCATCTCGGTTGGCGGCCGTGGAGTTCAAGCCGTCGGGCTGACTGGCTCGTAGGCACTGACTCTCACCAGGCACGGCGGGACTCCCTCTCCCCATCGGGGAGAGGGTGGGGGTGAGGGGGGCGGACCTATCGATAGTTTGTAACCCCTCTCCCTATGGGAGAGGGAGCCGGCCGTGCCTGTGGCTTGGCCGTGCCTTCAACCAACGCATCGAGATCGAGCGCGATATCGTCCACGCCGGCGCAGCCTTTCTGCTGGACATCGAGCTTTGTTGCGATGGCTTTGTTGCGATAGAGTGGGGCGTCTTACAAGGATATCACGTCATGCTGCGTTCACCCGGAGGAGCTTGTCACGTCCTCGGTTGGGGCCTCGCGTTCCTTCTGCTGCCGGCAAGCGGACATGCGCAATCGGTCGAGAGCTTCTATCGCGCCAAGACGCTGAGCATGGTCATCGGCTATCCAACCGGCGGCAGCAACGATATCTATGCCCGCTCGGTCGCGCGCCACATCGGCAAGCATATTCCCGGCAATCCGACGGTCGTGCCGCGCAACATGCCGGGCGGCGGCAGCCTGGTTGCGGCCAATCATGTGTTCAACGTCGCGCCCAAGGACGGCACCACGCTCGCGCTGATCGCGGCGACCATTCCGCTCGAGGAGCGGCTCGGCGCTCCCAATGTCATGTTCAAGTCGGCCGCCTTCAACTGGATCGGCCGGGTGGCGGCCGGCGTGAACATGACGTTTGTCATGAACAGCGTGCTGGTGAAGACCATCCAGGACACCTTCACGCGCGAGGTGGTGCTGGGCGCGAGCGGCCGCAGCTCCACGGTCGCGATCTATCCCGCCGTGCTGAGCAACGTGATCGGCACCAGGTTCAAGCTGGTCATGGGCTATCAGAGCTCGAACACCGCGATGCTGGCGATGGAGCGCGGCGAGGTCGAAGGCCATTCGACCAGTCTCGAGGTCGTGCGCGCGGTTCATCCCGAGTGGCTGAGCGAGAAGAAGGTCACCGTGCTCGTGCAATATGCGCTCAAGCGCCACCCCGACCTGCCGGACATTCCGATGTCGTGGGAGCTTGGCCGCAACGATGAGGAAAAGCAGATCCTGCGGATCGTGGCGAGTGCGACCGAAGTCGGCAAGATGATCCTCTCGACGCCCGATACGCCGGCCGAGCGCATCAGGGCCCTGCGCCGCGCCTTCGACGCGACCACACAGGATCCGGCATTCGTGGCCGAGCTGAAGGCGCAGCGTGTCGAGCTCGGGCCGATGCCCGGCGAGGAACTGCAGAAGCTCGTCGCCGAGGTCGGCGCCGTCGCGCCGGAGATCATCGAGAAGGTCAAGGCGATCTATCCGCTGAACTGAATGTGAACTCGTGCTAATGATCGTTCACTCTGGTCGAGCCGCAAACTCCGCTCATTCCCGCGCAAGCGGGAATCCAGACTGTTCAACTGTGTGAGGTCGATATGTTTGTAGGTCTGGGTCCCCGCTTTCGCGGGGACGAGCGGATGAGGCGAAGCGGCCGCGCATTTATCTCTTTGCTTGCCTTCACATGCGTCCCGACGCTTGCCGGCGCCCAATCTCCCGAGAGCTTCTACCGCGGCAAGACCGTCAATGTGGTCATCGGCTATCCGCCGGCCGGCGCCAATGACTTCTACGCGCGCGCGGTCGCCCGCCATATCGGGAAACACATTCCCGGCAACCCGACCGTCATTCCGCGCAACATGCCGGGCGGCGGCAGCCTTGTGGCCGCCAACCACATCTTCAACGTTGCGCCCAAGGACGGCACCACGCTCGGCCTGATCGTGCCGACCGCGCCGATCGAGGAGAAGCTCGGCGCCGCCAACGTCCGCTTCAAGGCGGCGCAATTCAACTGGATCGGGCGGCTGGCAGCGACGCCAAACGTGACCTTCATGAACGCGTCGTCGCCCGTGAAAACCATCAAAGATGCGATGGAGCGCGAGGCCGTGCTCGGTGCAACCGGCCGCAGCTCCACGGTCGCGGTCTATCCGACCATGCTCAATCATCTCGTCGGCACGAAATTCAAGCTCGTCATGGGCTATGCCGGCTCGGCGGAAGCGATGCTCGCCATGGAGCGGGGCGAGGTGGAAGGGCATTCGACCACCTGGGAAGGCGTGAAGTCGCGCGCGGCCAGGCAGCTGCGCGACAAGACCATCAACATCCTGGTGCAATACGGACTCCAGCGGCACCCCGAGCTGCCTGACATTCCGACCGCGGTCGAATTGGGCCGCACCAACGAGGAGGTGCTGGCGTTGCGCTTCTTCGCCAACGCGAGCGACGTCGGGCGCTTCATCCTCTCCACGCCCGACACGCCGGCGGACCGCATCCAGGCGTTGCGGCGGGCCTTCGACGGCATGGTCAGGGACCCCGAGTTCATCGCCGATCTCGACGCGCAGAAGCTCGACCTCGATCCGCTCAGCGGCGAGGAGCTGCAAAAGCTGATCGAGGAAGTTGCCAACGTGCCGCCCGCGATTTTGGAGAAGGTCCGGGGCCTCTACCCGTTGAATTAGCCGTTTTATTTGTCCGTTTATGGAAGCACTGAGCCGTTTCCCGGCCGAGCGCGTAGCGCGAGAGCCGGGACCCATTTTACCCTGGAGTTGTTTCAACAAGATGGATCTCCGGCTCGCGCCTTCGGCGCGTCCGGGACACGCAGTGTTCGGAGTGGCCGGCCGCGGCGATCCATGCTGTATTGGCTCCGGCAACGAGCGGGGAACGTTGATGGACGATATCGTGGCAGCGGCGAAGGAAAGCGCTCGTGGAAGCGCCTTTGGCAGCGAGCCCCGGCTCGACCTGCAGTCGCACATCGCCGACCTCGAGGCCCGTGGCTTGCTGGTTCGCATCGATCATCCGGTCAACAAGGACACCGAGCTGCATCCCTTGGTGCGGCTGCAATTCATCGGCGGGATCCCGGAGGCGGAGCGGCGCGCCTTTCTGTTCACCAACGTGGTCGACGCGACCGGGCGGCGCTACGACATGCCGGTCGTGGTCGGCTCGATTGCGGCTTCGGCCGAGGTTTATTCGCTCGGCATGCGGCGGCCGGTCGAGGAGATCGGCAATGCCTGGATCGAGGCGATCGCGCATCCAATCGCGCCGGTGCGGGCCAACGCGCCGCGCTGTCAGGAGGTGGTCATCAAGGGCGATGACCTGCGCAAGCCCGACGGTGGGCTCAAGCTCCTGCCGGTGCCGGTGTCGACGCCGGGCTTCGACTCGGCGCCTTATCTCACCGCGACCTTCTGCGTCACCAAGGATCCCGATTCAGGCATCCAGAACGGCGGCACTTATCGCGCCGCGCTGAAGGCGACCGACCGCGCGGTCGTGCGCATGGTGGCGCGCGCAGGCGGAGCGGGCGGCTATCAGCACTGGGTCAAGCACAACAAACGCAAACAGCCGATGCCGATCGCGATCGTGGTCGGCGCCGCGCCGGTCGTGATGTTCACGGGGGCGCAGAAGCTCGAGGAGGATTGCGATGAGCTCGGCGTTGCGGGCGGACTTGCGGGCCGCGCCATCCCGGTGACCAAGTGCGTCACCGTTGACCTCGACGTGCCGGCCGACGCCGAGATCGTGATCGAAGGCCTGATCGATCCCGAGAAGCTCGAGCCGGAAGCGCCGTTTGGCGAGAGCAACGGCTATGTGGCGCTCGAAGCCTTCAACATGCCCATGCAGATCACGGCGATCACGCATCGCCGCAATCCAGTGTTTGCCTCGATCATCAGCCAGGTGACGCCGTCGGAGTCGAGCCTGGTCAAGAAGGTCGCCTACGAGCCGATGTATCTCGCGCATCTGCGCGACACGCTCTCGATCAAGGGCGTCAAGCGCGTCGCCATGCACGAGCCGCTCACCAATCTGCGGCCGGTGATCTTCATCCAGTATGCGGCCGGCACGCCGCGCACGGAAGTCTGGCGCGGGCTGCATGGCGCCGGCAGCCTCAACGCCATCGCGGGCAAGATCCTCATCGCGGTGAGCGAGGACATCGATCCGGATAATCTCGACGCCGTGATGTGGTCGATCGGCTATCGCTGCAATCCGGTCGAGGACGTGCACATCTCGCCCTATCACGGCGGCGTGCAGGGCGCGCAATACGGCGACCGCGGACTTGGCTCCAAGCTCCTGATCGATGCCACCATGAAAGGCCCGATGGCGCCGCTGGCGCTGCCCAAGAAGGAGTTCATGGAGCGCGCCCAGGCGCTGTGGGCGCAGCTTGGTCTGCCGCCGATCAACGTCAAGCAGCCCTGGCACGGCTATTCGCTCGGCGACTGGACCGACCGCTGGGACACCTGGGCGGAGCGCGCGGTGAGCGGCCAATGGGAAGA
>Ga0209488_10001204_pt1 | contig 22155 bp, 24 predicted proteins | sample Rivendell_Oct201_8_FD_188349 | JGI IMG/M metagenome (GOLD analysis project Ga0209488, IMG submission 188349) | Vadose zone soil microbial communities from the Eel River Critical Zone Observatory, Northern California, USA -... | ecosystem: Environmental > Terrestrial > Soil > Vadose zone >...
ATTCAGCTCCTAGGATAACATTATCCATCTATCTAGCTGTAAATTAGCTGCATGTAGTCACGGAGGGAGTGGATCTGTGTCAATGTGGGAAAGGGGGAAAGTCAGGCATGATACATGAATAACAGACCACCGGAAGAGAACTAGCCTGTGATTCTTTGTGGGCACCTTGAATACACTTAGTAAAGTGTTCATACCACGTCCTGTGTGAAATGGAAGAGAATTGCAGGCTAGAGCTTCAATTGATGTAAGCCAACCCTTCAAGGGGCATCCTGAAAATCGGATTTTTAATGGCTACAAATTACGACCTATAAATTGGCATGCACCTAGTACCTATATATGCAAGTTCATACACCAATTTTCAGAGCAATCTGTGCCATATTGGATGAGATATAGCTCTTCGAAGTTGGGCCCCAAAAAAATATTACATAATTCACGTGGGCACACATGAGTGAAAATGACAGTAATGTAGTTACAGTTCATTTTTTTATGTACAAATTGTAATAAATAATAAAATAAATGTGATGTTTTTACTATTAGGCTGAGTGCAAAAACTGACAGCTGTCATGGGAAGGCACAGGGGAAATCCAGACTGTAGGGCACCTGCCATTTTCGGTGTGGGGTGCGTATGTAATCCTTTGCGGAAACACGCCAACTACGAGCGGCGCTAAGTCAACTACTACCACGTGACATCCAGTTGGCGCTGGCTCGAACTCCTTTAGGTGTGTTTTAGGAGTGTCTCTTGCTCTGGGGCACTACGCGAAAGTTGCTTAGACGGAACCACAGAGTGCGTATCCGATATACGCGCACGCGCAGCGGAAAATTGACGTCGCAGCTGCCTAAAATGTTAATGTTCTGGATCTTGAACTCAGAAAACTTGGCGTCAAAGCCAAACTTCTGGACAATGCGCGGATGCTTGTGCGATGCCAAGCGCAGGTCGTCTTCACCCTTCGCGCCAGTCACGGACATCTTTCCCGAGGCGAAGATGAGTGCGGTTGATTTTTGGTCACGAATCCGCATAATGATAGCGGCGAAACGCTATTTATGTGGTAGCACACGCTCTCGCGACGCGCTAGATTAGTCGGCAGTATCAACCTTTGGATTGTACTTAGCATTGCGTGCGTGCAGCGCAATCGTTTTGAGATCTAGGCGACAGTCGAGGTTTACCGTCGCTACTATGTTCTGAAGAGTGAGGACGATGCCCTCAACAGCTGTGATGTGTTGCTGTTCGAGAGTGGGGCAGGGGTGGCAGAAACGCGTGGCGCTGACGCAGGAGGAGCGGCCGCACGAATGGAAAACCGTGAGCCTGCGGCGGCGGTCCGGGCCCGATCAGAACGCGGTGAGGCTACTACGTACAGTAGTACGCAGCAGACATGAACGATAGCCTTCAGGCTCTGCACACAAGAATAATTGAAATAGATGATGGCCTGATTGGTTTAATTACGCACGCAGCCTCTTCACTTCTCCGGCGACACAACGTTCGATTCTACGACTCTCGTAGTACGCCACCCCAGTGCTGCCAACGAAAATGCGTCCTACCTGCTGGTCCCGGCGAGCAGCCGCGAAGGATACAAGATCAAAATATTCATCTGACCCTGCACACGCCTTCATCCCAGTTCGACACCACCGACTCGCACAGAAATGTTTAGAGGGAAGGGCGAAACTTCAGAGTTTGTGATGGGGGGCACAGCGCAACGACCTTGTTCGGATGATGTATGTGTGAGCATCGTGCGTAGGCTCTTTGATAAAGTCGCAGCGAGATTTTGATTGAACTGTTGACGCTCTGGAACAATAAAGAAAAAGTCAATCATTTAAGGTCAAGGTACCCTTCTCTACGAGGCTGAAATGGCGCACTGTACCTTGTTCCGATTTCGGCTGACGTATTTCTGCGCTGACAATCCTGATCAAGGCCGTTGGCGATAAGGTAACGAGCCCACACCGGCATGACACGCACCACTGCTCCCATGCAACTTCCTCCTGCACTCGCAAACAGTGAATATTAGCAGTACAGCAATACGAAGAGGTGGAGTACCCACTTCATACGTAGTTATCCCGAGCCAAGCCTTTCTTTGGTCTTTCTTTGAAAGTGTGACTGAGATCTTGGACAATACGAGTCAACCCTCATTTAAACATAGTCTCCAACGAACCTCTCCACGCTTAAGCGCAACGTTCTCTAGACCTTTCCAGAACGCATCTACCTTATCTTCGATGAGGCGCTTCATGTTCGGATCGGCGACACCAGGCTATAACACAGTTACTCTCTATCGTGAGAACGAGGAAGAGGTTGTAGCATTGATCGAATGAACGCACCATAGTGACATCGAGGACCTCGAAAGTTTGCGGTTTGATTGTCCCAAAAAGGCGGTGAAAGAGGATCGCATGGAGAAGAGCACACAAGATCTCACGAGTGTTCTGCCGATCAAGGACCTGTGTGCGAGGAATGAGTTGATTACAGTCGTTGTAAAAAAACTGTTAGCTCACGATATCTATCGTTACGGTCGCATGAGTATTCATGACGTGATGAGTCAAACCCGTCCCACACGCGACGACGGTAATAAAAAAAGTTAACGACACCAGCAGGATTCGAACCTGCGCTCCCAAAGGGAAATAGATTTCTAATCTATCGCCGTAACCACTTGGCTATGGTGTCATGTCTTGGCCATGCCGCATTAAACGTAACTAGTGGTTGCGAGGACGAATGCGCTAATTTCGAGGCCCGGGGGTTGTATTGTTTGTTTGAGGTTCCTATGTTAAATACGCATCGTCAAATGGCTCTAGTATGCCACAATGTGGTCCTCCGGTGAATCGTCGTGTCGTGGTCTGACGCAGGCCTAGCGGCAATGAACTAAAATTCTGGCAGAGCGCCGGCGGTAAGGAGTCCGAGTCGAGTCACGGAGTGAATGATAAAAGTGCTGCTGGATCACGCCCCCTCGTCCCTCTGCGTGCTCTTGCCCAAGCCCGTCCATACATCGGTCCCTCTCCGTTCGTCTGCTGGACCTCCGGTTTTTGCCCTTCTCTTTCGACGCCACCGCCACTGGCAGAGCTCGTCCCCGGGCCGGAGCTTACGCTTCTTCGGAATCGCTTGCAGTGATAGGCTCGCGCTTTTGAACTCATGCGCGCTGTCCAGTCTCGCTATGGTGCAAGAGGGCTAGAGGTAACAAGCCGAGAAAGAAAAAATACCACTATGCACGACGAATTCCTGCGACAATCAAGGCAGCAGTGTCATTGGTTGATTGGAAGTCGTAATTACTGGAGACAAACGCATAAGCTACAAAACTCGTATCACTAGAATTACAGGGGAAATACTACGCTACCAACATCCTCCAAGAACAGTCAGACAATCGTGAATCTACGTTAAAGTCAGGTAACGCCACTAGAAAGTAGGGTTTAATTTGATACGCACGCATCTGAATGCCAGCTCTCGCCGGTTCCAGCAGCTTCCGCACGATCTTGGGCCTTGGTAGCCCAGCCAGAAGGATGACCGTGTTCAGGCAGAATCGCAGAGTTACGCTTTGCAACGACTTTGAACTGACTCTTGCGCTCCACACTCCTCGCGCTACCAGTCTCCTCGCGATCCTCCTTCCTGCCTTGGAACGCAACACGTAAAACATCTGCGCTTGTACTGTCTGGGGAAGTACGAGCCTCGTTTGCCCGATCACGTACGGCGACGAGCTGACCGTCGACGTATTCCATACCAGTTGTAATGGCATCCGTGACCGCCTTTTGAATTTGTTTCTTGACGAGGGCTGTTGCCAACGGGCGGAGGGTTTTATAAAGGATGTCGTGCTTTGAGTCACGGATGGAAAATTTTAACGAGTCAACTTTCACACGGACGCTCTTTACTTTGAAGACAGACGATTTGTCTTTATCTGCAGAGACCAAGTGAACAGTGGCCTGTTACGTCGTCAGCGCTTGAAGGTTAGGAAGAAAGGGTATACGAACGGTGAGTCCATGCCCGCCAAGTAGTACATCAGCCAGTCCCGAATCGGTCAATTTGGGAATACCGCTTTTCTTGCGGAAATAAAAGGCAACATCGCGCATGTCAGCTTGGATGTGCCCAAAGGTTAGCGTGAATTCGTGGTGGCTGATATCGTTGATTGTGTTGTAAGGCGAAAATTTCATAAAATTGTGCGCTTCAATCGACACGATGTTCGGGAACAGATTGCGACCCTGCAGAGTGAGGTTTTCAACGACGAGGTCTAAAGACTCGTCCGTGTATTCGATACGCGGAATGGGTACGTGTCCGACCTGTGGAACAACTCAGGCTCTTCATTGATACAGAAACAGAGCAACGGTTGCTTACTCGATCGACAATTGAGGGCAGGATCACCTTACGAATATCCATCCAAAGGTCCGGCTTGAACTTGAGACTGCCCTCGCTATCAAACAGTAGATCACGAGTAAGACGCGCCCAATCATCACCAAAGCGTCTGTTGAGTGGATCTTCACCCATGGCACTGAACCAGGTACCAATCGAATCGAAAAGACGGTCGAAGTGGGATTTATACTTTTCAGTATAGAAGCGGCGCCCAGACTCGCGGACTTGAAGACCTTCGGAATTGCATCGTGGCTCAAGAACGTAGCCAGGCTCTAATAGCACATTGCGCGCGTAAGCATCGACGGCTTGAAACCATTGACGGAATTCCTCGTCATCTCTGGCATCATCGATGAGCCTGTTTATGGCGTCGATGATGACGTCCGTGCTCTTTCCATTCGCGAAGCGCTCAAGCAGAGTGCGGATCTGAGTTACTGAGCTTCGAAAAACATCATCCTATACGGTTAAAGACGTTAGTGATGAACACGGTGCTTGATCAAAGGACGTACACCCGTGACCTGACTTCCAGCCTCCTTCCCAACAACGGCAATGTGTTTGCCATGCTTGCCATAGTCCTCGAAAACACCGAGAAGCCAGCGAATGCTTTCTTGATAATCGTTGTGCTTTTGACATTCGAGAATAGCCTGTTACCCGTCAACCATTGAATCGATGCTGGTGTAATCAATCAACTGAATACCTTCTTGATGCGGTAAATGAATTGATCACGCCGATCCTCGGGAAAGTACTCTTCCGCGAGAACTTTGCGACCCTGTTCTACTTTCTCGCGGACAACGTCCTTATGTTCCTGGGGAACACGATCGGACAAGCCATTCTGATCGACAAGCTTGAGAATGAAAGGCTACGTCTCTTTACTCGTGCCTACTTACCTTCCAATCCTGCAAGCGACCTACAAAACCCGTTTTTTTGGTGTCGTTGTCGGCATCGGTATCAGCCGCGCCCCTGTCAGACAAAGTCAAGTTATGCGGAGGGATAAGCCAGAGACGGGAACATACCCCACATTACCGTTGACTCCGGAGAGCTCCGTGTTCTGTGAGCGATCGCGCGCCTCGTGTACACGTTCTCGTGCCTCGTCAGCGGCTTGACTTGCGGAACGTACTTGGCCCTCGTGCTCAACCTCCACACCCTCGAGCGGGTGATGGCGAATGGTTGTATTAGATGCGGGGACGTTGAACTCTGCGGCAGGTGTTTCATTAGACCCAACCCGCTTGCCACCAGCCGTTTCAAACACGTCTGACGGAGCGGATCGGTCAACATTCGCGAGCGCATCCTGATCGGGCCGAATATTCTCGGCTGCATGAGAAGCGGCGCGAGCTAGGATGTCCCGACCAATGACGGAAAAGTCTGAAAGAATTTTACGAACTTCAGAGTTCGTTGCGATGAGATTGCCTAGAGTGCGTAGATGACGGGCCGCTGCGTCATCAGAGTGAGCAAGCGGGTTAAGAGCACCCCGGAAAGTTGGCTCATACCTTGGCGGCTATCATCCTGGGCTTTCGACCTGTCGACGGGAAATATTTCATTGGGATCCTTCCTTACACTGCCAAGATCAATACTGTTGGTGTTCCACATAAAGCTCTGGAACAATTCGTCGGCATTCTTCTCTTGAATAATAAGGCGGGCAGTCTCGATGATGTCGCGGCAGTCTTGAATGAGCTTACGACCCCCAGGAGAGAGCTGGTCTTCGTCTATGGGAGAATGGGTAAGGACATATCTAAAGGCAGCGTCGAGCTGGTGGTTGGAAGGATATCGCCCTCGGCGGAAAGCCTCAATGACGCCATAGAATCGGAGCTGAACAAGCCAGACGATGAGCGAGAGAAACGATGGATATGAACCAATACTACTTTACGGTCAACATCAGCGGCCTTCTCCTGCTTGTTTACTGGGGCGGAGACGGCATTCTTGGCGGGATGCTCTGTGGTGTCTTTGGTGGCGTTTGGGAGAGACATGGTGAACAAGATGAGAGGGGTGGACCATCGCTATGGCTATATAAACCAAAAGCACAAAATGAGAGACGTCACATTGCGTGGGGTGTGCCAACGTATTCCACTGAGTGACGTCATTCGCCAAAAGACCAAGGCCGGGCCATCATCATCGTGGTGACCACAGTTCGTAATCACGTGTTTCATCCCCTCTAACGTAGGGCGACGTTAGGCTGAGGATAAGCGACGAGAGCACTCGAACATGCGTGGGTTCCAGATGTAATCCTCACTAGCTTCCCGGTTGAGAATGGTCATCTGCTGAGAGCGTGGATTGGTTGAGTGCCTGTTGGGGTCCCTGATGGAGTGAAGATCATATGCTTCCATGGGTTTTTTTTTCAGGTGCGGCACCGCATATCTTACGCCCAGTGGGTCCGTGACAACGTCAGTACTGTAGAGACTGCAAATGCACCTGACAAAGTTGAAGGTCCCACGAAGCTTCTACGGTATTCCACCATTCATATGGCTTTTTTCAGGAGATCAAAGCGGTCAAAGTCAGATGAGCCAAACCAAATGGTAGAAATTTTAACATAACTGACTCCCAGCCCCTAGCACGGCCGTACCAGCAGCAGCCACAAGCACGTCTACGCCGCCGAGTTCTTCGACGGTCTGTGCTACGGCCACCTCAGCCTTTATCGGGTCTGTCACACCCAGCGCGATTTTCAGCACTGGCAGTTGGCGTATTTGGGGGGTGCGAAGGTGCGAAAGTCGTCAGAGCGTGTCCGAGTTCAGATTGCCAACGCCGCGGCTAAACCACTTTGATGATCCTGCCATTGGGAGCCTCGCTCCCACTGTCATCCGGGGCGTTCACTCGCACTCGACACCTCCCAACACTACGTGTTATGTAATAATAGCTTTGCACTGCCGAAGGAGCAGTCTAATTCCGTTTACCGTCCTATACCAAGCTATTTTGCGTACCTGAAGTATTACTGAACCTCAAGTGGGCAATTCCGTTCAACTACTGTAACAATGATAACGGCACCGGAAGAAAGCGTGTTCTTGACCTCGTTCGACCCCATGCCCCATTGGGTGATACATGCGCTCGATTGGAAGCAGAACTTTTTACTTCTGTATCCTTGTGTTGAGCGGAAGGTGGAATATAACATTACGAAAGCCCACGCAGGGCAGGGTAAAAAGGACAGGTAACTAACGAATGCTCGGGGATTGTCAAAAAAAATCAAAGGCCTCAAGGAGATAAAACTCATAGTAAATACCATGATACTGTGTACGATGACTCCTAAGGCAGGTACCAAGATGTTAGGTGAAAAAGATGCCCTGGGAGCCTAAATTAGAACGCATATGGAAGTCCTATGATCCTCTGCCAGGTCGACAAATTCAGTATGTATACTGTTTACTATGTAAATTGCCTCGGTTGAAGAATAACCACTAGTTAAAATATTAGCTAGTACCCGCCCTAAGGGATTCCCGACGGCTAGGTGTTTAAAATAAAATTGGTACTGTATATTGACGAGTGCGAAAGTCCGCATGACCAACAAAGCAACAAACAAGGTATTATTGCCCACAGGGATCCTGGGAAGATCGACACGTACAGTACTATGCAGTTGAAACCGAGACTCGAACTTGACCTGCATCATGTCTGGTTCGCCTGGCTTCATCATTATCAGGGTCTGCAGGATCGGGTGTCCGCTCTGAGGGCGAATACTTCGCTACAGTCACAGCGGCTCCTGGAGATAAATTTGATCGGCAACTATTCATATTCTCTCGTAACAAAGCTTAGTCGTCACTCACCTTCCACTTGCTTTGACGGAGCAGGCAGCGGCCTCACGTACGGCTGTGCCACCCAGGGTGGAAACCGTCCCTCCACGTCCGCGTCACCTCTAATCGCCGCTTCGGCATCCCTATCCATCCTCTTTTTCATCTCCCGAACAACTTCGTAGTAAGGCGCGAGATCTGAGCCGTGGAGCTGTGCAAGGACATTTCGCAAGTCCGTTTCGTGTGAGAGCGCCGGCCGTAACAACTTGAACAGGTGTCCCTTGATCCCACTAGGAGATGTAGGCGTTTTCTGGCTAGAAACGATGTCCAGGTATTCGAGCGCAAGGTCTGCATGCGGTGGATGCAGCCCGCCCGAAACTGAAGAAGTCGGAGAAGGCGTGAAGAGTGCAGCGTTGTATAACTGGCCCTCTGCGGACATCACCGCGTCTGCACCAGTCTCGATGAGGCAACGCTCAACGTCGACGTGCGTAAGAATATTGCCATTTGCGAAGACGGGGACCGAAACAGCCTTCTTCACGGCGCGTACTTTTCCCCAATCAGCTAGGCCCTATAATCCATATTAACTGCCGCTCGGGAAAACAGTGAAAGGACCTGTGCACAGTATTCTGGCCACGTTGCTCGCGCATCCGGCCATGGCACGTGAGGATTTGAGCTCCAGCGCTTTCAAGCATCTTTGCGTACTCAACGGTTCGCTCGAGCGAGGCAAACACGCGGAATTTTGCAGTGACCGGTATGGACAAGTTAACATGCAGAGTGTTAACTGAACTCGAAACCGACATTCCATCAGCATTCAAGGGGTTTAGAAGAGAAACATACTGAGTTTATAAATTAAATCCCATTCGTCTTGTAGAAAGCTCCCGTAGTGACCCTTCCGAGCAATATCTTGCGGACACCCGAGATTGATATCTATGGCATCACAGTAGCTCTCCAACGCCTTGGCAGAAGCAAGGAGCTGGTCAGGGTCATTCGCGCAGAACTGAATTATGAGGGGCCGGTCACCGGGACCCCCTTCCTCGCCAAATACAGTGTTGAAAGCTATCTCACGGTAGCCATTGCGCTTGTTATTGGCATACATCTTGGCATTGATCATTGGAGTGTATGCCAGCTACATTCCTTGAAGTCAGCTGGATTTCTTGAAGTCAACGAATGTTTATAAGGACTGATTACTTCACCTGAGCACCGTACCGCCTGGATAATACCCGCCAGGCCTGTACCCAATCGGTACTGAGATCATGTTGGTTGAAATCCAACGTCACGTACGAGCTCGCTCTGGTCAACCATGGGCGCAACGACATATCGAGGACTTCCGAGCACCTTCCTGTAAAATTCATAGCCTTGAAACTTTCGACGTGCTGGTTGAGTGCTATTCGCCAAACTTTCCATGGGTGAGAGGAGCGCGCGAAACGCGCGGTCCACAGTTCGGAATATTTTGCAGAAGGGGAAGTAAGTTGTTGTGGAAGGGGTGGGTCGTTGAGGTTAACCCTAACCAGTGTTTTGCAGGCCCATTTCACTTCGACTGTACTCACGGATGCCCTCAGACAACCGGCCGCAGATGCTTGAGGTAGAGGATGTAGAGCAACGTCAGAAAAGGCTCCGTATGTACTCTGTTTCCCCTCGCTTCTCTTCTCCATGGTCTTTGTTTGTAGAACACATTCTTGGAAGATTAAATGGAGGAGTCTCTTCTACTGCCGAATCTTCAAATCTATCCTTTGATTTCGGAGTGCGCACGACGTTTGCTATGGAGCCACCGACTGAACGTGCGCCAGCCTACTTTCTACTTATGTGCGAGCTGACTGATGCATGACGGTAATAGTGCTCTCGAGAGTCCAGCAATTCCTTCCCGAGATCGAGCAATCTAATGCAGAACTGTCCCAAAGGGACCCTCGAAGTATCGATATTGAGCACATTGAAGAGACGGATGAGCGCGTCATCGAGATGGCAAGTGCCCAGAAACTAGTTGTTCTCTAGCCCCGCTAATTCTGAAGCGAACAAATCAGGACCTAGGGCTGGGTATTTTTGAACAGCGGCAGACGAGAGGACATTCCATCTCCAGCTCGTCCTCTGGAACGTCCTCATTCGGAAGCCGGGTTCATGCGAGGGGCAATTCGCCGTCCAATCTATCAGCTTCAAATTCTTCATCTTCCTCGTCCTCTTCGGATTCTGCCTACGGCGAAAATGAGGACAGCTTGAGATTGACACGTCCGTCACCGAAGCCAGCGAATCCAATAATTCAGGTATTAGCCTCCCGGAACGAAGGGGAATCACCGGAAGACCACCCTATGTCTTGACATTGCTGAGACAAGCCGCCTCAACGTTGGGTGTCTATCGACTTACGCGCCGGTTGGCGGGAGGGTCCCATTACCACCGACCCGAAAAGCTTCCATCGTAGGTTGGGACATAGTTGTCACTATTACTACCCAACCCTGGCGGATGCATCAGTTGGGGCTACCATCACTCGTATTCATCATATAACATCATGTTACTCATAAAAAAGTACTGCCATGTATAACTATAGTACGAGCTCTCTCGATACTATATATACCTAACGCTGAGTAAGGTGATCCATCTTCCTGATGTTGAATTATTATCAAGAGCAGATTTCTGTGCGCGGAAATGTTCCGAACCAAGGTATGTTTATACACACGTAGCTAATACAGGCGCTGGGCGACAGAGAGAGCCACAGCAATGACGACTATCCCTTTGCCCACTATCGAGAAATTTCCTGTACTACAACCCACCACCGCCGAGGATATACTCTATCGCCGAGTGAACGTTTCCGCCTGTCGCAAGCAGTGCACGCACGTTTTGAGAGGCGTTGGTGAAGCCCATGTCTTGTAATTGCTAAAAAGTGGAGACATGTCAATCAATTCAAAAGTAGCGCATAACGAAAGCGCGCACTTGGAGTTGAACTTGGAAACGCTCTTCCGGAGGACGTGCCTCTGCGGACGGAAGTGCACCAGAAAATCCAGAAAATCCTGGACCACCGGCGCCAAGAAGCTGGAGCAACGCACTTGGGTCCGCGCTGAATGGATTCGATTCGAATTGATGCGGAGTCGGTGCCGCCCCACCGGGCGCAGGGGCGCCTCCAGGTGTTGCAGGTGTCGAAGTAGTATTAGAGGCTGAAGGTGCGTTTGGATTTCCTGGCGGAACGAAGCTTGATCCCCCAAAGGGGCTAGCAAGTGGGTCAACACCAGCACCACGCATCATCGAGGCCATCTGTAACATGCTGCGTAGAGTGTCAGGGTTCGACCTGCTTGAAATTCAGCACGGCAGGAACATCCGAGGTGGAAGGGAGACGCGAACATCATTTGACGAAACCGTTCGCTCTGGAACATTTCACGCGCATGTGGGGCCATGGAGGCAAACTGAGGGTTTAGTGCTAGAGCCTGCTCAAGAATGGCTGGGTTCGACATCAAGGAAGACATCTGTTGAAGAAACTCGGTAGAGTTCATCATTGACTGCAACTTGGTATTTTGTCAGATTTTGACGCTATACGGAAATGAGGGGACAAACCATATTTGGGTCATTGGGATTGATTCCCATCTCCGCGAATGGGTTAAGACCAGCCATAAGCCCATACCCCATATGGCTATTCAGTTGAGTGAGCGGGTCATGTACATTCTGCCCTGTCTGCATGTTTGGCAGAGGTTGCGGAGTCGAAGATTGTGCCGATGGGGCAGTCGTCGATCTGACAGCGCCTTTGACCATGTGGATGGTATGAGAGGATTGGATTTTGTACACAGAGAGCTGGTCATCGTCCTGTACGAGACGTCGTCCGGAAGGACATATCAGTAGGCAAAGCGCGGATGACGCAATCGGAAGTGGTTGCCAACCTTCAGCACCCTCCCTAGAGACTTTCAATGAGCAGGGATCATAGGAAAGAGACGGACTGCAGCACAAGACGGACCAGAATATATTAGCCGCTGGCGGTCAGCTGGCACATCAGACTTCTCCGCAATGGCCTGTTTAAGGTCGGCCACGGTCTTGTCTATGTTTATGGTAAGTTGTAGCTTGAGCTCACTGGGACCTGGAGCATCATGAGTGTAATCCTTTATCATCTAATATCACGAAAAATATTACTGAACCTTTAACGTTGATGACAACCTCGGAGTCAGACATGGAGGGAGAAGTAGAGACGTCGTTATCGTCCATTCCGGACCTCGAGCGTCACAACTCCTAATCCTAACCCCAATTAACCCCAATGGGAATCCTGAACCACAAGGGCAAAGGAACTCCCACGGGGTGATCCTGAGGCTGCCACATAACTGAGGGCCCCACAAAGGAAGACACAGACAACGGGATGGGGAGATAAGCAAATTATTAAACAGGACAATTTTGATTATATCTGGAAACGCGAGGCTCTTGGAAATTGCAGAGTGCGTGGAAATTGTACATGACCCAGACTCGAAGACTCACTAGTAAGAGACAGGAGGTAACGAGTAAGAGCTATGCAAGTAAAGTAGTCACAAACGCAAACGAGTTCGTCATGACGCAAGAGTGCATTGAGGGTTGTGAGGATAGTACTATGACAGTGTGAGGATTAGGGCGTGTGTCACGTGCCGAATAAGCGGTGGTGGAAGGGGGATCAATTGCCATGCTTTTCGGTCCGATTGGTGTGTCGCACACACGTGCAGTGCGATAGATACCGGTGGTTACATATCATAGATTGGTCCGGTCTTCCAGTTAACATCGGGCCCTTGTGTACGCGATCCTTGTGTACGTAGGAAGTGCTGTGCTTGAAGCGACTGCCCGCTTGCAAATTGAACGGATGCGCGAAACTCATGCCAGTGAGCCCATTTCCGCCGGTGCCGGCCGTAATACTGTATGTGGAATTGACGACCGAACTTGAAGTACGAAATTTTAGGGTCGAGAACCCATTCTGAAAGACGACAGAGGGCGGCTCGCAAAACTACGCTCAAAGCTCTGACATCCGCGTGCTCAGGGTTTACAGACTGGTCCATCGAATTGCAACAGACTCGGACGGTCACGACCAGTAAAGAACCCACCCCGAGATCAATCGATTAGACGACTGACGCGATTGCTTCAACTTCGAAAAGCCCGTCACGAGGAATGCGGGCAACCTCGACCAAAGAATGCTTTGAACATTTTAGCCCCACTCTTCAACCATGACCCATTTCTGGGACTGCCGGACGTCGCACTCACCTTGCGGGCTTATGCTCCCCAAAACATTTCCCATGATGATCAATTATGCTACAGATGCACCCAAAGCGATTGGGATATAGCCAGGCCATTGTGTGCCCACCCTCAGGCTTTGTGTTCGTCTCTGGGTCCGGGTGCCTCGGCTTCGATCCCAAGACTGGCGCATTCGTCGATGGCGGGGTCGAAGCACAAATACGCCAAGCGCTGCAGAACTTGAAGAGTGTCTTCAAGTCAGAAGCAAGCGGGAGCGAGCTCGGGAAGGTAGTCAAGACAACGGTACGCATGTGCACGCTTTTTCTAAGATGGGTCTTATTCGAGAAACTGTCCACATGATTATATAGCTCTTCGTGAAGGACATGAACGACTTCACGGCAATTAACGCAATCTACATCAATACAACATTATGATATCACCACGGGACGAACGTACTCTCGGTCGAGACTTTCCTGAGCGAGGGGTCTGTACTCTGTAGTGACGCTGGACATGTCGCTGTTGATTCCAGAGCGCCTTAAGATCGCTGCACGGATGCTGTGATCATTACCTGTCTATCATGAATGTATACACATGGACTCTTGAGCTAGTTGAACCCTTGCTAGTTACTGAATTGAGATCTAGATAATACTTACCAGTACTTAAACACACTATTTCGTACCACGCGAGCCTCAGTGATCATGTCGCACACACATTACTGAGGTGAGCATAATACTGTCGTTACTCCCTACCTACTTACTGACTTGTAGCTAGTTCGCGTTACAGCTTAGTCAGCCTCGCCGAAATGTCAGTTGAGCGATGTTTGTACTATTACTGTAGTACCGTATACCTGTTCGGTGGAGGAAGCCAGGCGTAGGAGACGATGACTGATTCGTATCATGAGCAAAAAACACGACTGCCGTAATTTCAAAAACAGGTTTATTCAGTCAGGGCTCCAAACTTTTGACGATGCAATGTGATTTGTTTGTGGTGAAACGGATTTAAATGATTGTATCGCTGCATCGTGAATGTTGTGGCGTCGCTCAGCGGTATTTTTTCACGTCCCTGCGTAAAGAGTTGTCAAACTGCCTTTGCCACCATACCACTTTTTGATCTTAACGTCGTGACGGGCTATGTATAGAACAATTGACATTTAGCAAGCTGATTGTTATGCGACTGATGGGATCAATAAAGACAACTTTCATGACGATAAGCTTCATACCATACTTTCTCCAGTAGCGCGAACATTCCATCAGAAGGACATCTCGCTGCGTATAAGGACGACGTTTTCCATTTCTTTCCCTTCAGTCCGATTACCGCAACTGAACGCCCGTTGATCACAGCCTCCAACTTCTAGTGGGTATCGAGACTATTTTTATCATCATGATGGTGTTGTGGAATCAAAATGAGATAAGTTGCTTAATAATTGTGATAAATTGTGATATAGGCGTTGGCTTCCTTCAAAAAATTTAATTTCCCTTCAGGTCACCAGAGGTGTTGCCTCAGTTGCAGAAACGCCAGAAACTCTTCGGTGCCGAGGGGTCTCATCAGGAAAGTATCCATTTACTTGTTTACTTTTCGAAAAAATAGAGGGTTTTTTGTGCTTCACCCCTCCTGAAAATGCATTTGGGAATCAACTTTTTTTGGATTCTAGGTTCCTTGTCGACTTTTCGACTTTTTCACTCGTACAAGCTCGTACGAGTCCAAATAAGTAAGTGGCAGGTTTCCTGATGCTCAGTCTCTGAGACCCGCATGATCTCGGTAACTTACCAAAGGCGGGCGTCCAAAACAGTCCAAAATTAGCACATGGACTAGGACTGCCAAGGTCTTTTCTTGCCTGTTGCCTGTTGCCTGGCGGTCATTGGTCATCAGAAGTTTTTATGATCGCCGCGAATGTTCCGAGTTGTACCGTCGATCTTCTTATATTGCATAATGCATTGATTTTATTTTTCTCGAACAATTACTTTCGAAAAATTGACATAGGGAATAATGATCCTTGATTTCCATGCACCTATGCAATGGGTGAGGAATCAGCGGCAAGTGAAATCGGGACTTGCTCGTCCTTTGTTAGACACTCCCGGCAAATCCCGAAAACCAGACATAAAATGACGCATCGTACTGTATGCCAGCTCAGGCTCTGAGTCATCATCAAACGAGCGCCACATGATCGTCGGCCTATACCTCGTACCGTCCAGGAACAGATGCAATCAGGGAAGTTTTGATTAATTGAACAGAAGTATTGCCCCATGCCCCGTGGATGTGAGGTGTCGATGAGGGATTGGTGGAGGAAGAGAATATCCGAGTCCGACTTGATCGGTTCCTCACGCCCCACCACTTTCTTTCTTCCTTCCAGGCTTCCTAAGCCTCAAAAAGGATCGTTTCTAGTAATGGGTTGTAGTGGTCTCTTCCCCCTCATACGATACCCTTTTTCCTGTTCTCACATTCCGTGGCGCACTCAGTGTCCCTCGGTCGCACAAATATGAGTGGATTGGTACATATTAAGACAACGCTGGGGGCCATCCTCCTCGGCTGCATGCTCTCTACAGTGTATGAATCTCTTTGGTTAATTCAAGTCTTGTATTGACCAGTTACTCCAGCCTCTCTGGGATGACCTCTGTCCAGACATTCTTATACTATCGTTTGTACCCGAAGGACCCGTTTCGGATAAAGTTCCTGGTACGTACGCTATTCCGAGCTTATATGATTCAGCAACTATATTATTCTCGTCTTTAGGTCATAGCCGTCTGGTTGGTAGTGCACCCCTCAGAATCGGATTTGGGCACTTGACCAGTATGACTGATCGGCATCCTCTAACAGGTTGCTTGACTGCTCACATACCGCTTGTATCTGCGTGGCGACATGGGACTACCTCATTTTGAACTTCGGGAATGGTGTTATTACGGATGTCATTCCAATGTAAGCAGCCATGCTCCACGGTTTTGTCGCGTTCATTGATATATGATTTTCAGAACTATTGCGGTGCGTTTAACTATTCTTACCGTTCGGCGAAATTTTGATCCTTTCGTGCCCGTATAGCTGACCGTCGCCTTTACGGTAAGTACATCACACTGCTTTTTGCGGGTTACCGACTGATATCCAACTCGGACGCAATCATTGGATCACAGGCGACTATAACTTTTACTACCCATCTGTATGCCCTGCTTATCATCCTTAGCGCGAAGTCGGACACTGATTGTGTGCTATTTGCCGAAGTTTCTTCTCGCACAGGGTCTTCCGACGTGCGTCATGCTAATTTTTCCGGAGGACGAGTGGACTAAACTGACGACTCTTATTATGTGTAGTTAGCCGGAACAACTATCACATTACAGCACCACTTGTGAGCATATGACCGAAATTAGGCCAGGCTTGCAACTCATATGTTGTGGAGGTTGTGCTTGCCTTCGTCCGCTTGGGAGCTGCATTGGTGTCGACAATCCAGATGTGAGTGACACTTATCAAACAGTTTGAGAACACGCACAAATTCCAATGGGCCCACCTCAGGGGAAGGTTAAAAAGCTTTCACGCGTTTATCCAGGACTACAGCGTAAGTGGTCGGAATGCCTTCCTCTGTGATGGTCTCGACGTGACACTGGGGTTTAGTATGTCTTCACCCTCGGGCTTAGCAGTGCAACCACACTTGATGTCCTTATCACAACTGCAATGTGGTATTTCCTACAAATGAGTCGAACTGGCTTTAGGGAGTAAGCTTTATGGAATGCACGCGCAAATACAGGAGCTAATTGTCATTTTCTGACATAGGATGGACCACGTTGTTGACACAATCATGTTGTATACACTGAATAACGGGGCGCTTACATGGTGAGTATGCTCGTTGGCAGTGCTTTCAGCACACAGCACTAAGCGGTCGGATATCGAAGCTTTACCACCGTCATGTCCCTGATTTTTGTGCGTCTGACTGGTATCACAACTCGAGCCCCAATAATTGACGTGTTGACCACGGTAGTGGTTGGCCATGCCAGGCAACTTGGTCTTCCTTGGGCTGCATTTCTCGATCAGTAAACGTGGGTCATTCCTCAAATTTTATTTAATTGTATCTTAAGGATGATTGTATAGTGTACGCCAACTCGCTACTTGGAACGCTCAACAGTCGGAGATCGCTACGACGCCTCCGAGCAAAGCATGATGGCAACGGTGATACCGTATTGCCTGTGCTGTTCCCCACTGCCTTTGGTCCAGTGCGAGGGCATCAATTTCAACCCGTGAGTGGTCCTCCGCACTCTCCACGTGTATATTTTTACCAATGAGTTGTAGACTATACCTTCCCAAGGAGAAGGCGACGTTGAGCCGGTGTCGAAGCTGGAGATTAGCGTCGAAAAAAGGATAGAATACGACACCAACGATGGGAGCTTGGGCGCTCATTCGCCACAGTGATCTGATCTCGGACATATGTGTAATACACCACTACATACCCATTTCTTTGAGCCACGTGCCTTTTGACCGAAAGGGGAGCAGATAAGGAAACCGGGCCGGGTGAGCATGGATGGAACAGAGCCTGTCAGTGAATTGAAAATGAAATTATGATATACCTTGTCAGGTGGCATCCGTTGTCATTCTTTTCCTTCTACTGTACATTCACTGTTCCGTTAAAGAAAATCTCCCGCGTGTATTATATGCAGCGAGTCTGGTCGACGTACCTCAGCCCTTCTGCAAGTCAAGGGGGCGATAATGCGACCTCCGCCTCGGGCCGACCATCGGTGAGCCAATGAGAATGTTCGTTTCCACCCTCTAAACTCCCTGACGACATCCCTCCTTACGTTTATCCTACCCCATCTGTTCGTCCTTTCTAGATGGCCAGCTTTTCGTACGTTCAACACTTTTCGTGGCACATGTTCGCTTCACTGATTGCCCCGGTTAGACTTTCTCGCCGGGCATCCATCGCCTCCAATTCGCCTTCGGCTTATTCCGAGGCTACTTCTTTGCGACACATGATATCCAACACAAACCCCCAGCTCGAGCCCCCAAATCGTCCCTTTGCTTCAAATACTTCTTTACATACTGGCTCATCCCGCACAGGGTCGCCCTTCCTTCGCCCCCCGTCCGCTCTTTCCCTGACCATCAACTATCTCCCTACCAAATTCTCAGATGCAGTCCTTTACAACGGCCTTAAAAATCGTGGCAAAGGCTTTCGCCTCCCCAAACGTGGTGGGGGGCGTGAAGCCTTTCGCAGTGGTGAGGCCCGTATGCCAGGAGAGGGTGACGAGGACTACGATGGCGTCCAGGGAGGCCTTTTTGGAAAGGAAGGTGGGCGCACGCAGCCCCGCCTTCGTTGGAACAAGTTCAAGTGGACCCTTTGCTTTTCCAACCTCCTCGTGAGTGTTCTTTGCCCCCTTTTTTTCGGCTACACGTCACAACCCCAACAACGATGTCCATTCGCTACCATCACATTTTTAAGGCGCTTACTGATCGCCTATTTGGTTCTCGCTTCGTCGCTTCATAGTTCTCCGGATATTCCCTTGCGGGCACAATATTTCTCCTCTGTACTTGGTTTGACGTCTGGGAACATGCCGACGTCGTCCGAGTGGGCAATCACAACGAGCTCATCCTTTCCACGATCGCAGCTGGCTTCGGTATCGTAACTTCTGTCATCGGCTGGGCCGGCATCCTCCTTAACAACCGCTCATTCCTCGCCGTGTACACATTCTTTCTCTGGATATGTTTCGTCCTCCTCGTATCTCCGGGGTACATGACCTTTAAGCGGCGCAATTTCAATCTCGACGGCAAGGTCAACTCTCAGTGGGGTCGCGAATTCGGTGTCAATGAGTGGCTTCGTATCCAGAATCAGCTCCACTGCTGCGGCTTCTTCTCACCGTTCGTTGAGGCCGCAATTTCGCAAGTCTGCTACTCACGCTCTGTGCTTCCCGGATGCAAGGGCCCCTACATGGATTTTGAGCGCTTCGTACTCAAGCGCTGGTACTCGGTCGTCTTTGGCCTCGTACCGTTTCAGATCGCAGTTATCGTCGTCGGCCTGCTATGCTCGAACCATATCACATACCGCTTTGGCAAGGGTATGATGCCCAAGGCTTACCGGCTTAGCATGAATTCAATGGCGGTTATTATGGACAACTACGCTAGGTACATATCCTCTCCGTCCCTCGCAAAATGTCAACGACTAACACCTATCAGCCAATTGGCAGAGCAGTACGGGGAAGACGTGGCCAGCGATGTACTTGCTCGCTCCCGCTCGAATCTACACCTTGACGCGCGTCCTGTCGAGCCCTACGCAGCTGGTACCTCATCAGGTGCCAAGCAAGATACATTCCCCCATGGGTCATAGCGTATACCGATTGATTTGATTTGTCCCAAATGCGCACCATATGGGACCGTTTGCTTGCTCAGGATGCGCATTATACCCGTATGTATTGCCATTGGCATCTAACGCTGTGCATAGACCCAGTCGTTGTATGGTATTCTAAACACGTTTGTGCCTATCCTAAAACGTAGCCCGCCCTCATGCTAGCTGATACTCTCTTTTGAACAATGACTTCACCACACGTAGTTGAAAATATATCAACATTCTAATTGCTTTGTGTACAGACTTTGAGTACTCATTACAGGCAAGGGGAAAGTTTGGTTCACAGGCATTTGTGCAACACCTGGTGTACATTCTATACTTCGATCAAGTAGTTCTACTGCAGTACACGACGTCCATACACTGTCTGAATCTAGACGCACAACCTTACATCCACCTAGGAAAATACCGCTTATACAGTGAGAAGAGATCGCCCGGACATTTCTGCACACAAGGTTCATTCATAGTCAGTCATTCTATATTCATCAGAGCCGAATAATGGGGGACGCACCCTTTGGCTGTTCAAGTCCAAGTAATGTCAACACTGTCGGGGCAACATCGCATAGTGCCCCTTCTTCGTCCTCTTTTCGATCTTTGTCATCTGTAAACGTGAGCGCACGCTCGGCGTTCTTCGGTCCCGCAATAATGAACGGGACTTTGTTGGTTGTATGAGCAGTATGTGGGGAGCCCGTTTCCAGGTTCACCATTTGCTCCGCATTACCGTGATCGGCCGTTATGACGAGGGTGTAGCCTGCCTCTTGACACGCTTTATAGACCGTACCGACGGCTGCATCAGTGTGAGTGATGGCTTCGACGGCTGCCTCAAAGATGCCGGTATGGCCGACCTATGCATATCGAGTCCGAAATTGTGAAGGATTAACATGAGGCAAGAAGAGGGAATACAAATATCGGACGCACCATATCTGGCGGTGCGAAGTTACACATGATAAACTCGTGCTTGCTTTCTCGGACAACTTCCGCGACTCTATCCGCGACGTCCTGCACGCTCATTTTGGGCAGCTTGTCGTATGTGGCAACTTTGGGTGAATCAATCATGTGGCGTTCTTCTCCCTCGAACTGCTTCTCGACACCGCCATTGAAGAAGAACGTCACATGGGCATATTTTTCAGTCTCTAAACGCACGTATAGAAATGTGGTATTAACGGAGAGAGGGCGAGCGAGCAGGTGTGTATGACAAACCTGCTATGTGTGCTTGCTTGATGTCGTGCTGAGAGAGCCAGTCGCTGAGTACATTAGCCATCACTTGAGGCGGGTATGCAACTGGGAATGGAAATTCGGCATTGTAGCGGGACATGGTAGTGATGTGCTGTCAGGTTCCTCAGATTTTAACGGGAATGGGTAATGCATGGGGCTCTTACAAGGTCTTTTGGTAAGTCAACCTCCACGGGTTTATCCAGTTGACCGAGTACGGTGCTGATCTCCCGCATGCGATCTGAGCGATAGTTGAATAGGAAAAGGGTATCGCCATCTGCCTGACCATGAGCGACTGTAAATAGTATGAGTGGAAGCACACACCTTTAATCCGACCAGGATCTCCGTTCACAATGATAGGCTTCAGGAACTCATCGGTCTCATTCTCCTCGTACCTAGCCTCAATCGCTTTGACATAGTCACCGCCCTCCGCAGTCTCGCCTCGGCCATGCACGAGCCCGTCGACGGCAGTCTTAACGCGATCCCAGCGTTTGTCGCGGTCCATGGCATAGTAGCGTCCCACCACGGTAGCCACCTCACCAATCCCGAGTTTCTCGGTGAAATCGCGTAACTCGCGTGCGTAGCCTGCCGCAGACCGCGGTGCGGTGTCGCGCCCTATCGCTCGACCTCGGCGCCGGATTGCTCGGACCGAGTGCCATCGGGCGTGTGTCGTCCGAGCTCCGTCTTCGCGTCGTCCTCGAGGCCTGCCGATCCACCGCGGAATGCCCCGGTCGGATCGCTTTCGCGCTGGTCCATCGCTCGTCTCCTTGTTGGCTGGGAAGCAACACGATCGCCGACTCGCGATTGCGCGAGTGAGGTGGCGGGGCCGCCCCCGTGTCGCACGCGCATGGCAACCGCGCGTCGGCTTCCGGGGCCCAGTGGGGCTCGGCAGATCGGCGAGCCGCTACACTTGGCCGTGTGACTGAGTTGACCGAAGGCGCCGTTGCAGCGCGCGTCCCATCCCTCGTCGACGAACGACTCCAGGTCCTCGCCCGGCGCGAGCCGGTGACCGTCGCGCCGCACACCAGCCTCGCCGACTGCCTCGCGGCAATCCGGCAGGGCGGAACCGGCGATTCGGTCTTCGTCGTCGACGCCGACGGTCGACTGGCCGGGGTCCTGACCGAGCGCGACATCTTCGGCCGGCTCGTCGGCGGCGACGTCCCGCCGATCGATCTCGACCAGCCGGTCGAGACCCTGATGACGACCAAGCCGCACCACCTCCATCTCGACGAGACCGTTCGCGCCGCGATCGAGCTCATGCAGACGGGCCGCTACCGGAATGTGCCGCTGCTCGACGACGACGACATCCTCCAGGGCGTGATCCGACCGCAGGACATCCTCAAGTACCTCGCCGAGGCGTTCCCGGAGGAGCTCCTCAACCTGCCGCCACGCCCGCACCAGACCATGAAACGAGCCGAAGGGGGCTGACGAGCACGTGACCACCACTCGCGAGACCGAGCTCG
>Ga0209488_10001205_pt1 | contig 22152 bp, 20 predicted proteins | sample Rivendell_Oct201_8_FD_188349 | JGI IMG/M metagenome (GOLD analysis project Ga0209488, IMG submission 188349) | Vadose zone soil microbial communities from the Eel River Critical Zone Observatory, Northern California, USA -... | ecosystem: Environmental > Terrestrial > Soil > Vadose zone >...
ATCGCCGCCAGGCAGTGGGCGATGCCGAGGTCGCGGTCGCGGTGGCCGTGCCAGTCGACGCCGATGCTGCGGTCGTGCTCGTCGGCCAGCGCGCGCACGAACGCCACCACCGCGCGCGTGCCAGCCGGCGTGGCGTGACCGACGGTGTCGCAGACGCACAGGCGCCGGGCGCCGAGTTCGATCGCCGTGCTGTACAGCGCGCGCACGGTGTCCGGATGCGCGCGCGTCGTGTCCTCGGTCACGTACATGACCGGCAGCGCGTGCTGGCGCGCGAAGGTCAGCGCCGCCCGCGTGTGCTGCAACATCATCTCGAGCGTCCAGTCCTCGGCGTACTGGCGGATCGAGCTGCTGCCGATGAACGCGCACACCTCGATCGGCATGCCGGCCTGCTGCGTCATCTCGACCACGGGTTCGATGTCGGTGACCACCGTGCGGCAGGCGACGTTGGCGCCGAGCTTCAGCCGGCGCGTGGCGATGTGCCGCGCCAACGCCAGGATGTCGGCGCGCGGCCGGCCGCCGGCGCCGGGCAGGCCGAGGTTGGCGGTATGGATGCCGAGCTGATCCATCAGTTCGAGCAGTTCGAACTTCTGCTGCAGCTCCGGGTCGCTGACCGTCGGTGACTGCAGGCCGTCGCGCAGCGTCTCGTCGTCGAACTGCAGCGGGCGCGCCGGCCGGAAACCGCCGGCCGCGGCGTTCCAGTCGTAGATCAGGTCAGCGATGCGGGTCATGGCCACGGATTCTAGGTGCCGCGGGCCGGGACGGCACGCCGCGGCTGGCAGCACGGTCAGGACTCGCATGCACGAGCGGCCTGCTGCATGATCGCGCGCGTGATCGTGATGAAGTTCGGTGGCACTTCGGTCGCCGATGCCGGCAGCATCCGCCAGGTGGCGGCGATCGTGCAGCAGCAGCGGCAGCGCCGGCCGGTGGTGGTGGTGTCGGCGCACGCCGGGGTCACCGATGCGCTGCTGCTGCTGGCGGCGACGGCGCCGGCCGGCGACGCCGGCACCGACGCGATCGCGGTACGGCACCGCCAGGTGCTGGCCGAACTGGACCTGCCGACCACGTTGCTCGATCCGCTGCTGGCCGAACTCGCCGACCTGGTGCGCGGCATCCGGCTGGTCGGCGAGGCCAGCGCCAAGGCGACCGACCATCTCGCCAGTTTCGGCGAACGCCTGAGCGCGCGCACGGTCGCCGCCTGTTTCACCGCCGCCGGCATGCCGGCCACCGCGGTCGATGCCTGGGATCTCGGCCTGCGCACCGATGGCTCGTTCGGCCGGGCGCGGCCGCTGCCCGACGACGGCACGCTGGCCGGGCACCTGGCCCGGGTACCGGGCTTGCCGGTGGTCACCGGCTTCATCGCCAAGGATCTGGACGGCAACATCACCACGCTCGGTCGCAACGGCTCCGACTACACGGCGGCGCTGGTCGGTGCCGCCGCCGGCGTCGAGGAGATCCAGGTGTGGAAGGACGTCGACGGCGTGCGCACCGCCGATCCGCGGTTGGTGGCGGCGGCGCTGCCGATCCGCACGATGAGTTTCGACGAAGCCTGCGAGCTGGCGTCGTTCGGCAGCAAGGTGCTGCATCCGGCGACGATGTTGCCGGCGATGCGCCGCGGCATCGCCGTGTGCGTGCGCAGCACGCTCGACCCGGCGTCGCCGGGCACGCGCATCGTCGCCGGCCTGCCGCCGAGCGGTCAGCCGGTGCGCGCGATCGCGCACCGCCGTCCGGTCGCGTTGCTGACGCTGGCGTCGCAACGGTTGCTGCCGCAGCACACGTTCCTGGCCAAGGTGTTCGACACGCTCGCCGCGCACGCGGTCGACGTCGGTCCGGTCACCGTGTCCGAAGGCTCGCTGGCGTTCGCGGCCGACAGCGACAAGACCGACGCGCTGCTGCCGGACCTGCGCGGGCTCGGCGATGTGCGCATCGAGCGCGACCAGGCGGTGGTCGGCGTCGTCGGCGAAGGGCTGGCGCTGGCGCACGGTGCCGCGGCCGTCGTGCTGGAGACCCTGGCGGCGGCCGGCGTCGCCGTGCGCTGCGCCGCGCAGGGCGCGCGCGCCAACACCCTCGCGGTGATCGTCGCCGACACCGACTGCCGCCGCGCGGTGCAAGCGCTGCACGCGCGGTTCTTCGGCGACCAGGCGCGCCCGGGTGGCGGATGAAGTTCCGGCGCCATGCGCTGCTGCTGCGCGACGCCATGCTGGTGGCCGCGGTGGCGCTCGCCACGCTGCAGGCGCTGCGCACCTGGGTGTGCGACCGCTACATCGTCCCGACCGGCAGCATGGAGCCGACGCTGCACGGCGATCCGGAGCATGGCGACGTGGTGCTGGTCGACAAGCTGGCGCGCAGCAGCGGCCTGCGGCGCGGCGATCTCGCGGTCGTGCGCTGCCCCGGCTCCGGCCAGGGTGCGGTGGAGAAGTACCTGGTCAAGCGTGTCGCCGCGCTCGGCAACGACTGGGTCGACTTCCGCGACGGCGACCTGTGGCTCGGACCCACCGAGCAGCTCCTGCAGCGGGTGGTCAAGCATCCGCTCGACGATGCCGACCTGCGCGTGCCGTGGTTCGAGTGGCCGGTGCGCGGCAGCGACGAGGCCGGCAGGTTCCTGGCACTCGACGCGGTGACCGTGGGCGACCACGGACTTTGTCTGGCGGGCACGGCCGCCAGCGACGACGAACTGCTCGCCGAGTTGCGCCCCGAGGCGCGCGCGCGCCGGCGCCATGGCACGCACCAGCTGCTGCCGCCGGGCTGCTTCGGCACCGTGCGCTCGGTCGACGGTTCGTACCTCGATGCCGTCGGCCATCGCGGCGCCGAAGGCGAAACGGTGCTGGTCAACGACTTCGGCCTGACGCTGTGGTTCGGCGCGCGCCTCGGCGCCGGCCGGTCGCCGGTCACCGGCCTGCTGCTGTGTCTCGAGCTGCGGCCGCACGTCTATGCGTGGCTGTGCAGCGGCGACCAGGTGCAGTTCTGCCGCGATGGCGAGCGCACCGGTCCGCCGATCCAGTCGCAAGACGTCGCCGGCGTCGCCGAAGTCACGTTCGGCATCCTCGATGGCCGCTGCTTCCTGGCGTTCGGCGAGCAACTGGTCGACTGGCCGGCCCTGGCCGACGGCTGGCAGGACCAACCGCTGCCGGCGGCGCGGCCCGAGCCGAAGAGTCTCGCCTACTTCGCCTGCCGCGGCGGCGGGACGGGCATCCGCCGGCTGCAGGTGTTCCGCGACCTGTGGCAGTTCCGCCGGCCGGTGCCGCTGCGCGAGCACCACGCCGACGAAGTCCCGCCCGGGTACGTCTATCTGCTCGGCGACAACTCGTTCGACAGCAGCGACAGCCGCACCAATGGTCCGTACTCGCTGCAGGAGTTCATCGGCCGGCCGCGGTGCGTGCTCGGGCCGCGGGCGCGCGCGCGATGGCTGCGGCGATGAGCGGCGCGACCGGACCCGAACTCGACCCGCGCAGCGTCAACCTGTTCGCCGGCTGCCTGTACACGCTGCTGCTCGCCGGTGCGCTGCTGTGGTTGTGGTGGCGTTCGGCGTTCGCGACGCTGCCGCAGCAGGCGCTCGGTGAGCACGGCATCTGGGTGGCGGCCGGGTCCGGGCTGCTCGTCGGGCTGTTGCTTGCCGGCGGGCTGCGGCTCGCCGCTCGCCATTGGCCGCAGCTGGCTGCGATCGAGCGGCGGGTGGCGCGCCTGCTCGGCCCCATGGGCGAATCGCAGATCCTGTGGCTGTCGCTGCTGGCGGCCGTGGCCGAGGAGGCATTCTTCCGCCTGGCCGTCCAGGACCAGTTCGGCCTGCCGATCACGGTTGCGCTCTACGCCGCCGTGAATACAGGCCCTGGCTTCTGGGCGTGGCTGCCGGTCGCCGGCGTGTTCGGCCTGTGCTTCGGTCTGTTGGTCGAGGCCGGCGCCGGTCTGCTGGCAGCCACTTCGGCCCATGCGGTCGTGAACTACCTGTCGCTGCGGAGGATCCTGCCGTCGTGAACTTCCTCGTGCCCTGGCTCGCTGCCATCGTGTTCGACCCGCAGGGGCCGCCGTCTCCGCCGCCGGCCGACCCGAGGCCGGCGCAGGCCGCGCCACAGCCGCCACCGCCGATGCCGGTGCCGATCGCGGTGGCGCTGCATCGCGGCGATCGGCCGATCGAGATCGACGGCTCGCTGCTCGATTGGCCCGAGCTGCCGGCGCTGCAACTGGCCGACGCGCGGCAACTGTCGGGCACGTCGCCGGGCGCGTGGCGCGGCGAGAAGGACTGCAGCGGCTATGTGTTCCTGCTCTGGGACGAGAAGTACCTGTACGTCGCCGCGTCGGTGCAGGACGAATGGCACCGCGCGCTGAAGGCGGAGCAGCTGTCGCTGACCGAGATCCCGCCGGCGGACTCGATCGTGCTGACGTTCGATCCGGAGCGCAACACCCGCTCGCTCGGACCCGATCCCGGTCGGGCCGACGACCGCGAGTACTGGCTGGCCGAGGAGGCGTCGCACCAGCTGGTGCAGTGGGACCGGCTGCGCGGCGGCGCGCGTTTCGTCGACGGCGGCAAACAGGTCGTGTCGCACGACAAGGAGCAGGGCATCACCGCGTACGAGGCCCGCATTCCGTGGTCCGACATCCTGCCGGCCGGCAAGCCGCCGGCCGCCGGTCTGGTGTTCGACCTGCAGGTCGTGATCAATGACTTCGACGAGGCCACCGACGCGATGCCGCAGACGCGCATCGGCTGGACGTTCGGCTGCGGTCCGGTCATCGACCCCGGCGTGTTCGGTTCGGTGGTGCTGCTGCGCGACGCCAAGGACCTCGAAGGTCATATGCCGGAGGTGCCGCCGCGACCCAGGCTGGCGCCGCCGGCCGACGGCCCCGCCTATTGGAACGACGTGCTGCAGCGCTTGGCGAAGTCCGCGCCGGCGGTGCACGACGGCAGCGTGCCGCCGGAATCGATCGGCGGCCTCGACCGCATCAAACTGCTCGAACAACTCGACGACCACGCCGAGCGCTTCCCGCGCGTCGATTGGATCGAACTCCATTACCGCATCCACCGCCGCATGATGCGCGAGGTCGCCGGCATCAGCGCCACCGGCCTGCCGTACTTCTGGCACCAGGCGCTCAAAGCGTTGTCGGCGCGCGCCGAAGTCAATCCGCCGGACGGCACGACGCGGATCCACCGGCTGCCGATGGGCGGCTGGCTGGTCCGCAGCAGCAAACGCAACTTTGCCATCGACCCGGCCGGCGCCGACCTCGCGCATTGGTTGTGGGGCGGCATGGAGTTCGTCGTGCTGACCCAGCCGCTGGACATCACCAGGCGCAATGACCAGCTGCTGATCCGGATGCTGGCGGAAAAGCAGCCGCGGCCGTTCCTCACGCATGCGGTGTTCCATCTGCCGATGGTGAAGATGGACCAGATCCGCGTGGTCGAACCCGGGGCCAGCTATGGCCAGGACGGTGGCGTGCAGGTGCAGGCGCTCGGCAGGAAGGGCCAGGACGGCACCGTGCCGTACTCGCTCGGCTATCGCATCGCCCTGCCGAACGGCACCAGCATCGTGCTCGCCGGCCCGTCGCTGGTCGGCGACGAATTGCCCAAAGAACACAGCACGGCGCTGCTGTTGTCACCGCGCAATGCCAACGCCGCGGCGATCGCCCGGGCTGCCGACGTCGAGCTGGTGTTGATCGACGACCTGTTCCTGCCGCAGACCTTTCCGCAGTCCCGGCGCGTGCGCCTTACCGATGCCTTTGCCCTGCAGAAAGACATCCTGCCGCGCCGGTCGGTGCTGCTGGCGCCGGGTGAATCCTGGGACCTGACTGCCGGCAAATGAGCCGCGTCTGATTGCCGCCGGGGTGCTGTTTTCGGGTGTTTCCTCTTGCGTCCATAGGCGATGCCGGCACATTGACAGCCCAATCAAGAAAGCGGCGCCGTCAGGGCCGCGTCTTCAACCATTCAATCAAGAGGAATGCACCACATGGCAGCCAAGAAGCCTTCTCCGACGATGGGATTCGTCATGGATTTCCTGAAACGCAAGCGCGGCGCGTCGTACGCCGAGATCAGGGACGCGGCGAGCAAGAAGCGGCTCAAGCTGTTCCCGATCGTGTTCGGTCGCGCCCAGGCGCTGATGGGCATCGTCAAGTCGGCCCCGCGTGGCCAGGGCAAGGCCAAGATGGCGGCGCTGGCCGCCGCCGGCGGCATCGTCATCCGGCGCGGTCCGGGCCGGCCGCCGAAGAGCGCGAGCTTCGCCACTGCCGGGCTCGAGGGTCTCGACGGCATCATTTCCGCCGTCAAGACCGCCCAGCACGAGAAGAACCGCTATCGCTCGGCGCTCGAACGGATCCAGTCGATCCTCGGCGACGCGCTGAACTGAGAGTCGCCCCTGTCAGCGGGAGGCGCGGTCAGCCGCGCCCCCCGGCCACGCCGCCTCCGGCCACGCCACCCCCGGCCAGCAGTCGCGCCAGTTCCGGCGCATAGCGGCCACGGCTCGCGGTCCGGGCGAACGCGGTGAAGTCGGCGAGCAACTGCACTGTGCGCGGCCCCGGTTCGCCAGCATGGAACGGCCGGCCGTCGAGGTGCGTGACCGGCGCCACGTCGCGCAGCGTGCTCGACAGGAACAACTCGTCGGCCGCGCGCACGTCGGCGGCGGTCAAGTCGGTCTCCTGCACGTCGATGCGCTGCTGCCGGCACAGACCGAGCAGCAACCCGCGCGTGATACCGGCCAGGATCCCGGCGTGCAGCGGCGGCGTCAGCAGCCGATCGCCGCGGAAGGCGAACAGGTTGGACGTCGATGCCTCGGTGACCTGGCCGTTGCCGTTGACCATCAGACAATCGGTGGCGCCGGCGGCCTTGGCCTCGGCGAGGCCCATGACGTTGTTCAGATAGTTGCCGCTCTTCAGCGCCGGGTCGAGCGCGCGGCGATCGGTGCGCAGGCGGTCGATGATCGCGAGCCGCACCGGCTGGCCGGGGCTCGCCGTCAGCGCGCGCACGAGGATCACCCAGCGCGGCGGCCCGGGTGCATGGGCGAAGTCGATGTTGGGCGCGCTGCCGGTGCCGCGCGTCACGATGATGCGCACGTAGCTCTCCTCGTTGTCGGCCGCGGCCAGGGTCGCCTGCACGCGTGCCATCAACGCCCGGTCGTCGAGGTCGAGCACGAGGCCGAGGCCGCTGGCCGAACTGCGCAGCCGCAGCAGGTGCTCGGGCCAGGCGAACGGCACGCCGGCATGGGTCCGCAGCACCTCGTAGATCGAATCGCCGAACAGGAAGCCGCGGTCCAGCACCGGGATCCGCGCCTGTTCCTCGGGCAGCGTCACGCCATCGAGGTTGCAAAGGTTGGCCATCGTCGTAGAGATGGTAAGCTCGCAGTTCGAAACCATGTGCGGCTTCATCTCCATCTTCGCGCCCGAGGGCCAGGACGTGCTGCAGGACGTCCTCGACGGCTTGCTGGCGATCCAACACCGCGGCCAGGACGCCGCCGGCATCGTCACCTTCAAGGACCGGATCCAGGCCAAGAAGGGGCTCGGGCTCGTGCGCGAAGTGTTCGAGGAGAAGCACTTCGCGCGGCTGCGTGGCCACCTCGCGGTCGGCCACGTGCGCTATCCGACGGTCGGGCTCGGCGAAGTCACCGACGTGCAGCCGTTCTGGCTCGACTACCCGATCGGGGTGGCGATGGCGCACAACGGCAACGTCACCAATTTCCACGAGCTCAAGCGCGACTACTTCGCCGACCGCGGCGTGCGGCTCGGCAGCAACTGCGATCTCGAAGCCGTGCTCTATGTGTTCGCCGACGGCCTCAAGCGGCGCAGCGGCGATCGCATCCTGCCCGAGGACGTGGCGGTCGCGACCAAGGAAGTGTTCGACCGCGTCAAGGGCGCCTACTCGGTCGTCGGCCTGATCTCCGGCGAAGGCATGTATGCGTTCCGCGATCCCTATGGCATCAAGCCATGCATCTTCGGCCGGAAGCAGACGCCAGCGGGCATCTGGTACGCGGTCGCCAGTGAATCGGTGGTGCTCGACGTCGCCGGCTACGAAGTCATACGCGATCTCGCCGCCGGTGAACTGCTGTGGATCGGCCGCGACCACGTGCCGCAGTTCCTGCAGGTCGGCAAGGCGCCGCACCGGCCGTGCATCTTCGAGTATGTGTACTTCGCGCGGCCGGACAGTACGCTCGACGGCGTCTCGGTCGAGCGCGCCCGCCGCGCGCTCGGCACGGCGCTCGGCAAGAAATGGCTGGCGACCGGCCTGCAGGCCGACGTGGTCGTGCCGGTGCCCGAATCGGCCTGCACCGCGGCGCACACGCTGGCCGAGACGATCGGCGTCCCGTACCGCGAGGGCTTCGTCAAGAACCGCTACATCGGCCGCACCTTCATCATGCCCAATGACAAGGCGCGGCGGGACTCGATCCGCAACAAGCTCAATCCGATCCGCACGATCTTCGCCGGCAAGCGCGTGCTGATCCTCGACGACTCGATCGTGCGCGGCAACACCAGCCGGCAGATCGTCAAGATCGCGCGGCAGATGGGCGCCGCCAAGGTCTACCTCGCCTCCTATTCGCCGCCGCTGATGTATCCGTGCCTCTATGGCGTCGACATGTCGACCAAGCGCGAGTTCGTGGCGCGCGACAAGACGCATGCCGAGATCGCCGAGGCCCTCGGCGCCGACTTCGTGCTCTACCAGACGCTCGAGGACATGGTGGCGATGGTCAAAGCTTCGGGCGGCCCGCAGCTCGAGTTCTGCAAGGCCTGCTTCGAGGGTGTCTATCCGACCGGTGACATCACCGAGGGGATGCTCAGCGATATCGAGCAGGACCGGATGGCGGCGAACAAGACGTAGCGCGGCTGGTCGGGCAATGGATATCGACCCGCGCCTCGGCGAGTTGCTGGCACTGGCGCCCAGCGACACCGGCCGCATTGTCGTGATGACCGCCGCCGGCATATCGGCCGAGAGCGGTATTCCGACGTTCCGTGGACCCGAAGGTTATTGGCGGGTCGGCAGCGTCAATTACCAGCCCGAGCAGCTGGCGACGTTCGCGGCGTTCACGGCGATGCCGGCGGCGATCTGGGGCTGGTATCTGCACCGGCGCGGCGTGTGTCTTTCGGCTGTGCCCAATGCTGCGCATAGGGCACTGGTCGAGCTCGAGCAGGCGTTCGGCCACCGGTTCCTGCTGGTGACGCAGAACGTCGACGGATTGCATCTGCGGGCCGGCACGTCGCCCGAACGGCTGTATCAGGTGCACGGCAACCTGCACCATGCGCGCTGCGCGCGAGGATGTTCACCGCCACAGGCGCTGCCGGCGGGACTCGGCATCGGTTGGGGCAAGGACCGGGTGCCCGACGACGCGGCGACGCTCGCCCTGCTGCATTGTGGGCGCTGCGGCGGTTGGCTGCGACCGCATGTGCTCTGGTTCGACGAGTGCTATGACGAAGCCCATTACCACTTCGACAGTGCCCTCGCGGCGATCGACGAGGCGGCGCTGCTGCTCGTGGTCGGCACTTCGGGCGCCACCAACCTGCCGGACCAGATGGTGCGCCGGGCCTGCGCGCGGCGCGTGCCCTTGGTGGTCGTCAACCTCGACGACAGCCCGTTCAGCGTCATGGCGCAGCAGAGTCCGGTCGGCTGGTTCGCGCAGGGCAAGGCGACGGCCTTTGTGCCGGCGATCGCCGCGGCGTTGATCGGTCACTGAGCGCGACCAGACCGGGGCCGACGAAGACGCGCTACTTGCCGGGACCCGCAGCCTGGCCGCCGAACCCGGCCGGGACCAGGATGTCCCGGACCGCGCAGTCCCAGCCGCCGAGGTCCTCGATGGTCCACAAGTCCTCGGGTACGGGAAACTGCCGGGCGGTGTCGGCGGCGACCGCCGGGTCGATGGGACGCAGGCCGCAGAACGCCATCCGCTTCTGCGCCTCGGTCGACCACAGGTAACGGAGCAGACCCTCGGCAACGGCGCGCACACCGTGCCGGTCGGCGTTCCTGATGACGACGACCGCGGGGTTCTCGACCAGCAGCGTCGAACGCGGGATCACCCGCTGCTCGTCGTGGCCGAACATCCAGCCCTTCGCCACTTCACTCTCGTAGGTGATGGCGACGTCGCCGGTGCCGTCCTGGAAGCATTGGAACGCGGCGCTGGCGCTGTCCTTGCTGTCGATGACGTTGGCGAGCACGCGGGCGACGAAGGCGAGGGCTGCGGCCGGGTCGTTGGCGGGAACGCCGGCGTGCCCGCGCAGCGCGGCGCCATAGATCGCGCAGACGTTCCACATGCCGCCGCCGGAGGTGCCCGGGTCGGGGGTCACGATCTGCAGGCCCGGCTGCACGAGGTCGCTCCAGTCGCGGATCGACCTCGGGTTGTCCTTGCGCACCGCGAGCACGACCAGCGAACGGCTGACGATGCCGTGGTGGGGGGCGCTGCGCCAGGTGTCGGCGACCAGGCCCAGGTGGACCAGATGCGCCACGTCCTCGGCGTGCGAGAACACGGCGATGTCAGCGGCATAGTCGGTGGCGATCGCCTGCGCGAGCAGGCCGCTGCCCTGGTACTGCTCGACGAAGCGGACCTGCTGGCCGTGCGTCCGACGCCACTGGTCGCTGAACTGCGGCAGGATCTTGGCGCGGAAGACTTCGGCGGCGGCCGAGAACGCGCCGACGGTCAGGGTCGCGGGCGCAGGCGGACTCGGCCGTTCGGCCGTCGCCGGCGCGGTTGGTGTGGCCGCATTCGGGCTCTCACCACAGGCGGCGAGGATCAGCGCCAGCAGGGTGACTGTGACCGAGGCGAGCCGGCGGCTCCTGGGGATCACCATCGTCGTTGCCAGGGCAGGCATGGTCGTGGCCAAGGCGTGCGCGCCTCCCCGAGGCGCGGCCGGGCAGCGTCAAGCGCGGCCGGCACGGATCGATGGGATCGGCACTCTCCGTTGTTCGGCTGCCGAACGCGCGACCTTGAGCGGCGGCGGTGGATCGGGCAATGACGCCAGGCGCGCGAGCGCCGGGCAGAACTGCCGCGCCGGCCGCTCCGGCACTACGACGCACGGTGCCGCTGCGCCGCCCGTTCGCGCCGCAGCTTCGACCGCAGCCGCGGCACCAGCAGCAGCGCTTCGCGCGCGATCTTGCCGCTCATCTTCGACTTGCCGACCTGACGGTCGACGAAGTGGATCGGGATCTCCTTGACGCGCAGGCCGGCGCGCGCCACGCGGAACGCCATCTCGATCTGGAACGCATAGCCCTGCGCCGCGACCGCGGTCAGGTCGAGCTGCCGCAGCGCCGCGGTGTGGAAGCAGCGGAAGCCGGCGGTGTGGTCATGGACGCCGGAACCGAGCAGCAGGCGGGCGTAGAGGTTGGCGCCGCGCGACAGCAGCCGGCGCTGCAGGCCCCAGCCGATCGTGCAGCCGCCCTCTACGTAGCGACTGCCGATCACCAGTTCGGCATCGGCCGAAGCCATGACGAGCCGCGGCAGATCCCATGGCGCGTGGCTGAAGTCGGCATCCATCTCGCACACGCGCTCGTAGCCGCTGTTGGCCGCATGCGCGAAGCCGGCCAGATACGCGGTGCCGAGGCCGAGTTTGCCCGGGCGATGGATCACCGCGACAGAGGGACCCTGGGCGGCGATCTGGTCGGCGATCTGGCCGGTGCCGTCCGGCGAGCCGTCGTCGACCACCAGCACGTCGGCATCGCAGTAGGCATGGATCGCGGTCACGATCGCCGCGAGGTTGTCCTTCTCGTTGTAGGTCGGCACCACGACCAGCGTCTTCCATGGGCAATGGTGCGGCCGGCTCGGCAGCGGCCCGCGGCCGTGGGCGATGCCAACCGCGGCCGCCGAGTGCGCCGGCTGCTCGTCCTGGCCGTTCAACACCACCAGCTGCGCGCTGTCGACGCCGTCGCGCACCGCGGCTTCGGCAGCGGCAAAGGTCGGGACGACGAGCAGGTCGGTCATGGGCGACAGGATCGGAGCATCGGCAAGCCGGCGGATCAACGAGCAGCCGGCCGCGGCGAGCTCACTGCCTGATCCCGACCCAGCAGCCGTCACCGAGCGGCACGATCACCGCGCGCAGGCCGGCGGTCGCCGCCACCAGGTCGTTGAACTTGCGGATCGCCAGCACCGAGGCGTCGCGGCTGCTGCCGTCCAGCAGTTCGCCGAACGCCAGCGCATTGTCGGCCATGATCAGCCCGCCGCGGCGGACGATGCGCAGTCCCTGCTGCAGGTAGGTCGGATAGCCCTGCTTGTCGGCGTCGATGAAGATCGCGTCGGCGGAGTCGCCGGCGAGCGTCGGCAGCACCTGCCTGCCGTCGCCGAGCAGCACTTCGACGCGGTCGTTGACGTCCGAGCGCGCGATCCAGGCGCGCGCGAACTCGGCGTGCTTGGGTTCGAACTCGATCGTGCGCACCTTGCCGCCTGGCGGCAGCGCCCGCGCCATCGCGATCGCCGAGTAGCCGCCGAGCGTGCCGACCTCGACCACGTCCCGCGCCTTGCACAGCGCCAGCAGGATCTGCAGGAACGCCGCCTGTTCGGCGGCGATGTGGATCGCCGGCAGGCCGGCGGCGGCCGCGGCGGTGCGCAGCTCGGCGAGCAGCCGGTCCTCGGGCGTGGTGTGCGCGGTGATGTAGGCGAAGTGCTCGGAGCCGAGAGCCGTGCTGTCCTTGGACATGGGCTCACCTTACCGCTATCCATTGCCGGCGTGACCGCCCGGTTCGACGTCCCTGCCGCCAAGCAGCGGCTGCTGCAACTGGTCCGCGCCCGCGCCTACAAGGACGGCATCGACATCGTCCTGGCCTCGGGCAAGCACTCGGACTTCTACATCAACGGCAAGAAGGTCACGCTGCACCCCGAAGGGCTGTGGCTGATCGGCCGGCTGATGCTGCAGGTGCTGCAGCAGTACCCGCAGATCACCGCTGTCGGCGGGCTGACGCTCGGCGCCGATCCGCTGGCCAGCGCGGTGTGCGCGTTCTCGTACGAGACCGGCCAGAACCTCAAGGCCTTCCTGGTGCGCAAGGAGCCGAAGGGCCATGGCACCGGCGCGCGCATCGAGGGCGAGCTCGAGCACGGCGAGCAGGTGGCGATCCTCGAGGACACCCTGACCACCGGCGGTTCGGCGCGCCAGGCGATCGAAGCGGTGCGCGCCGCCGCGGCGGTGCCGGTGCTGGTGCTGGCGATCGCCGACCGCGAGGACCCGGACGCCGACGCGTTCCGGCGCGAGTTCAAGGTCGTGTCGCTGCTGACCCTCGGCGAGATCCGCGGGAAGTGACGCCGTGGCCGACCGCGACGCCATCGGCCGAGCCCTCGCCCGCATCCCGAGCGGCCTGTTCGTGCTGACCGCGGGCAGCGGCGAGCAGGCCACCGGCATGATGGCGTCGTGGGTGCAGCAGGCCGGGTTCGCGCCGCCGACGGTCGTGGTCGCCGTCGCCAAGGCGCGGCCGATCGCCGAACTGATCCGGCGCGAGCGCGCGTTCTGCATCACCGTGCTCGACGACGCCACGCAGCAGCTGGTGGCGCACTTCGCCCGCGGCTTCGCGCCCGGTGCGCCGGCGTTCGCCGGCATCGCCAGCGCGCTGGCGAGCAACGGCGTCCGCTATCCGTCGGGCACGGTCGCTCACCTCGCCTGCCGGTTGCTCGGCGAGGCCGCGGACTGGAGCGATCACACGGTGTTCGGCGGCGAAGTCACCGGCGGCTTCGGGCGGCTCGACCGCGAACCGCGCGTGCACCGGCGCAAGAACGGGTTCTCGTACTGAGGGCGGATGAGCATCACAGCGATCGTGCCGGCAGCAGGACGCGGAACGCGGATGGGCGCCGACAAGGCGCTGCTGGTGCTCGGCGACCGCACGGCGATCGAGCATGTGGTCGGGCAATGCCTGCAGGCCGGGGTCGACGAGCTGCTGGTGGTGCGCGCGGCCAGAGCGGCGCCGCTGCCGCCGTTGCCTGAGGCCGCCAGGGTGGTGACCGTCAGCGGCGACGGCGAGATGAAGGACAGCCTGTGCGCGGCCTTGGCCGCCGCCGATCCTTCTGCCGGCACGGTCGTGGTGTTCCCGGTCGACCACGCGCTGGTCGCCGCCGAGACCGTGGCCGCGGTGGCCGCCGCCGTGCAGCGCGATCCGGCGGCGATCGCCCTGCCGCTGTACCGCGGCAAGCCCGGCCATCCGCTGGCGCTGCGCCGCCAGGTCGCCGAAGAGCTGCAGGCGCCCGGCGTCACGTCTTTGCGTGAGATCGTGCGGCGCGACCCTGCGCGCGTGCGCGCGGTGCCGTCCGCCAACCCGTGGGTGCTGGCCGACCTCGATCGGCCCGAGGACCTGCGCGCCGCACGCGCCGCCCTGACGGCCGAGGGCTGGTGCGTCGTCGAGCAGATGCACCGCCACCGCAGCCGCCGCGCCTATGCGCCGGCGCCGCTGCTGCCCGGCCAGCTCGAACGGCTGGTCGACGCGGCGCGGCGGGCGTCGACGTCGAGCTTCATCCAGGCGTACTCGGTGATCGCCGTCGCCGACGCCGCGCGCAAGCAACAGGTCGCGAGCTTGTGCGCCGACCAGCAGCACATCCGCCAGGCGCCGGTGTTCCTCGCCATCTGCGCCGACCTGCACAAGATCGCCAGCGCCTGCCAGCGGCATGGTGCCGTGGTGCAGACGCAGAGCTTCGAGCTGTTCCTGCAGGCGACGGTCGACGCGGCGCTGCTCGGGCAGAACCTGCAGCTCGCCGCCGAATCCGAGGGACTCGGCGCCTGCATGATCGGCGCGGCGCGCAACCATCCGCTCGAGCTGGCGCGCCTGCTGCTGCTGCCGCAGTACGCCTATGTGCTGTTCGGCATGACGATCGGCCATGCCACCGACGATCCGCTGCAGCGTGGCCGCATGCCGCTCGACGGTGTGCTGCATCACGAGACCTACGATCAGGGCAGGATCGACGCGGCGCTGGCCGGCGCCGACGACGAGATGCGCGCCTGGGCACGCCGAACCAACGCCGAACGCGGCGGCAACCGCGGCCGGCCGGTCAACGAGACCAGGGCCTGGACCGATCGCATGGCGCAGCTGTGGGGTGAACAGAGCGCGTACGTGCGCGACCGTGCGCGATTCTGCGCCGAACTGCGCGAACTCGGCTTCGGACTGCAGTGAATGCCGGCAGAGTGGCGATGGATTGGTCACGGTGGGCCGCGGTCCGCCGCCCCCCCCGTTGATGGCAAGGATCGATGAAAGCAAAACGACTGCTCGCCCTCGCGGCCGTGATTCCGTGCAGCGGCTGCTTCCAACTCGAGGTCACGGCGCAAGCCGGCTACACGTCGATGGCACTCAGTGGTCACGCCGCGATCGCCAACACTTCGAGCGGTGTCAGCTCGTCGAACGACGTCGACAGCGCGCTCGGCCTCGGCGACGCCGCCGGCTCGCCATACGGCCGCGTGCAGCTCGACTTCGGCGTGCCGGTGCTGACCGCCTCGGTGTTCAAGTTCAGCCAGGAAGGAACCGGCCGCGTGACGGCGGACTTCGGCAACATCACCGCCGGCACCGATGTGGTGTCGAAGGCCGACTTCCTCGCCGCCAAGGTCTCGTACGCGTTCGACGTCGGTATCGGACCGGTGACGATCGCTCCCGGCGTGGCGGTCGACGTGTTCGACCTGGACATGAGCGTGCACGACCAGACCGGCGCCGTGTCCGAGGACATCAAGGCGCTGGCACCCGTGCCGATGGCGTTCCTGCGCGGCGGCCTCGATCTCGGCATCGTTGCCGCAGTGGTCGAGGGCGGCTACATCAGCATCCCGAAGATCGGCGATGCCAAGGGCAAGTTCTGGGACCTCGAGGCGATGCTGGAAATGCGGCCGACGGCGATGTTCCACCTGTTCGGCGGCTACCGCATCATCAACCTCGAAGCCCAGGGTGACGAGTCCAGCGGCGGCAGCAACAACCACTTCGATGTCGGCATGCGGGTCTCCGGCTGGCAGATCGGCGGCGGCCTGCGCTTCTAGCGGCGCGCTGGTGCCGATGCCAACGAATGCGCGATCGATCGGAATCCCGGATGCAGGTCGTGGGGTAGATTGAAGGACGACCCGTGAACCGAATGACCGCCGCCCATCCCCCCCTCGCGTTGGTGTCGTTCCTGCTGTTGCCCGCCTGCGGTACCGACCGGGCGGTGTTCCACGGCGACGTCGGCGCCGCGTTCGTCCAGGCCCACGGCCACATCGCGCTGCAGAACGCCTCGGGCAGCCTGGTGCTCGGCAATGCCGAGAACGATCTGCACGACTCGTTCGGCGTCGGCGACACGGTCACTTCGCCGTACGCGCGCGTCGAGGCCGACATCGGCCGCCAGCGGGTCAAGGTCTCCGGCTTCGGCTTCGACCAGGCCGGCTCGGGCGTGCTGCGCAACAACTACGGCAACATCCCGGCCGGCACCCAGGTGGCCACGTCGATGACGTTCTTCGATCTCAGCAGCAGTTGGAGCTACGACCTGATCGAGAGCGACGCCATCCGCCTCGCGCCGGGCGTGGCACTCAACTACTACTCGCTCGACGTTGCCGCCAGGTCGGCGAGCCTCGGCGTGTTCGAGCAGGTCGACACCGATGTCGTCGTGCCGATGCCGCACGTCGATGCCGAATACAAGCTGGGCAGCATCGTGCGGCTGTCGGCCGATGTCGGGATGATCTACGCCAATCTGCGCGACGCCAAGGGTCGCTATTGGGACGCCGAGGCGATGGCGCGCATCACGCCGAGCGACTACTTCGAACTGGTGGTCGGTTACCACTACATCCTGCTCGATGCGCGCGGCACCGCGACCGGCCGCGATTTCGACGCCGACCTGTACGTGTCGGGCTGGTTCATCGGCGGCGGCTTGCGCTTCTGATCGTCGGTGAGGGAAACCATGATACCGGCGCTCAGCGACCCCACTGGTGGCCGCTACGGCAGGCACAGCGCAGCGCCGAGGATCGCCCGCCCGGCGTCGCTGGCGGCGAACGCCAGGAACCGGGCGGTGACGCCCTCCGGCTCGCCCGGCGTGATCAACCAGACCGCCGTGCCGAACGGGTAGCTGCCGGCGCGGAAGTTGTCGGCAGTCGCGGCCACCCCGTCGATGGCGAGCACCCGCACGTCGGCCGACTTCGCGGCGGCTGCCAGCCGCAGCACGCCGATGGTCGCCTCGGTGCGCAACAACTGGTCGAGCACCAGCTGGTCGCCGACCAGGCGGGTGGCCTGCGTGGTCAGCGGAGCACCGGCCAGGAACGCGCGGGCCGTCCGTTCGGCGCCGCGCGCCTCGGCCGGCAGCAGCAGCACGATCGGCCGGGCGGCACAGCCGAGCTGTGACCAGTCGGCCAGTTCGCCGATCAACAACGCGTGCGCCTGCCAGCGGGCGAGCGACTGCAGCGGCACCTGGGCCGGCACGACGACCGCGATCAGTTCGCAGCCGAGCAGGTGCTGGCGCATGCCGGCGTGCAAGGTGCGCGGGTCGAGCGGCATGGCCACGATCGCGCCATCGACCTTGCCGGTGCGCGCCAGTTCCACGGCGTCGTGTTCGCCGGCCGGCAGGAAGCGCAGCTCGGTTCCCGGGTTGGCGGCGTTGAAGGCGCGCAGGCAGTCGTCACCGACCAGGTCGGTGAGGTCGCGCGCCAGCGCCAGGGCCATCGACTGCGGCGCCGCCTCGGGCCTTTGCTGCTGCACTTCGGTGGCCGGCACCGCCGGCGTGAGCGCGCCGTCGGCGACGCGCACGCGGATCGGCAGCAGCCGCGGCGGCGGCGTCACCTGTTCGCGCGGCTGTGGCAGCGGCAACGGCCGCTCGTCCTGGCTGCACGACCCCAGCAGACAGCCGAGCAGGACGGCGAAACAACGCGACGCAGGTCGCCGGACTGTCGGCAGGTTCGACACGGGCTCCTCCGCACCGGCTATCGACCGGCGCGGCGCCAGCCAAAGTCCGCCGGCGCTGACCCGGCGATGCCAGCGCGCCATCGGCGGCCGCGGTCGGTTCCAGTCGCCGAGGCACCGGCCGTCACCGGTCAGCCTAGGTGAGTCAAATTGGCCTACTTGACCGGGCCACTTTGACCGCTACACCTCGGGCCGGTGAACCGCCTGCTGCCCGACCTCGACCGCACCGCCGCCGGCACGCTGGTGGCGCAGATCACCGCGTTCTACCGCGAAGCGATCGAACTCGGCCGGCTGCGCGCCGGCGAACGGCTGCCGACGATCCGTGCGGTCGCCGCCGCGGCCGGCGTCACGCGCACGACCGTGCAGGAGGCCTACCGGCAGCTCGGCGAGCACGGCTTCGTCGCCGGCACCGTCGGCCGCGGCACCGAGGTGCTGGACCGCGCCGGGCCGCGCGACCACGCGCCCCCGGTCAGTGCCTACGCGGCGGCCGCGCTGCGGCAGACCGCGGCGATGCCCGGCGCCCTGCCGCTGCAGCCGGGCCAGGCGCTGGTCGCCAACTTCGCCGAACTGTCGCCGGACGGCGAGCTGTTCCCGGTCGCCGAACTGCGCTCGGCGATCGATCGGGTGCTGCAGCGGCGCGGTGGCGAACTGCTCGGCTATGCCCACGCCGCCACCGGCCTGCCGGAACTGCGCGCGCAGCTGGCGCAGCGGCGCTGCGCGGTCGATCCGCCGGCCGCGGCCGACGACATCCTGATCACTTCCGGCGGCCAGCAGGCACTCGACCTGGTGCTGCGCACGTTCTGCACGCCGGGCGACGCGGTGGTGGTCACGTCACCGTCGTACCACCAGCTGCACGGTCTGTTGAAGGCGCTCGGCCTGCGCGCGATCGCGGTGCCGGTCGGCGACCAGGGCCTCGACCTGACGGCGCTGGCGCAGGCGCTTGCCGCCGGCCCGGTGCGGCTGCTCTACCTGATGCCGACGTTCCACAACCCGACCGGTCGCACGCTCGATCTGCGGCAGCGGCAGGCGCTGCTGCAGGTCGTGGGCCGCACGCGCGTGCCGATCCTCGAGGACGAGTACCAGCAGCCGCTGCGGTTCCGCGGCGACACGCTGCCGTCGCTGCGCGGCCTCGACCGCCGCGGCCTGACCGTCACCGCGCACACGTTCAGCAAGGTGCTGTTCCCCGGGCTGCGGCTCGGCTGGGTGCAGGCCGGGCCGTCGCTGCTGCGACCGATGGCCGCGGTCAAACGCTTCATGGACCTCGAGGCGAGTCCGCTGCTGCAGGCGGCGCTGGTCGAGTTCATCGACCGCGGCGCGCTCGACCGCTACCTGAAGAAACTGCGCGCCGAGCTGCACAAGCGCCACGCGCTGCTGCAGAAGCTGCTGCGCGCGCAACTGCCGGCCGGCTGCACGGTCACCGATCCCGACGGCGGCTTCCTGTGCTGGCTCGAACTGCCGGCCGCCGGCCAGGGCGAGGCGCTGGCCGAGCTGGCGCTGGCGCGCGGCGTGCGCGTCGTGCCCGGCCGGGCGTTCGATCCGCAGGGCCGGCCGTCGCGCGGCGTGCGGCTGTCGCTGTCGCGCAGCAACCGTGCGCAGATCGAGGCCGGCGCCGCGGTGCTCGCCGCGTGCGCCCACCGACTGCTGCAGGCAGACAGCAGCGCGCCGTCCCGCAGTTTCGTCTGAGTCCGCAATCCGCAACTTCCTCCCATGACCAACAGCAAGCAGCTCGTCCGTCAGATTCCCGGCTTCACCGCCGAAGAAGTCGTCAGCAAGATCGGCTTCTGCGAACAGCTCAAGGGCGGCGTCATCATGGACGTCATCGACGCCGCGCAGGCGCGCATCGCCGAGGAGGCCGGCGCCGTGGCGGTGATGGCGCTCGAGCGCGTGCCGGCCGACATCCGCAAACACGGCGGCATCGCCCGGGCCAGCGACCCGGGCATCATCCAGGCGATCCAGCAGGCGGTCAGCATCCCGGTGATGGCCAAGGTGCGCATCGGCCACTTCGTCGAGGCGCAGATCCTCGAAGCGCTCGAGGTCGACTGCGTCGACGAGAGCGAGGTGCTGACGCCGGCCGACGAACAGTTCCACGTCGACAAGCGCCGGTTCAAGACGCCGTTCGTGTGCGGCTGCCGCGACCTCGGCGAGGCGCTGCGGCGCATCCACGAAGGTGCGGCGATGATCCGCACCAAGGGCGAGGCCGGCACCGGCAACGTCGTCGAGGCGGTGCGGCACATGCGCGCGGTGACCGCGCAGATCCGCGAGCTGCGCGGCCAGGACGAGAAGTTCCTCGAACGCAAGGCGGCCGAACTGCGCGTGCCGTTCGAACTGGTCGCCTGGGTGGCCGAGAACCAGAAGCTGCCGGTGCCGAACTTCTCCGCCGGCGGCGTCGCCACGCCCGCCGACGCCGCGCTGATGATGCAGCTCGGCGCCGAGTCGGTGTTCGTCGGCTCGGGGATCTTCAAGTCCGGCGAGCCGCAGAAGCGCGCGCGCGCGATCGTGCGTGCGGTGACGCACTTCGCCGAGCCGAAGGTGCTGGCCGAGGTCAGCATGGGTCTCGGCGAACCGATGGTCGGCATCGACATCACCACGCTGCCGGCGCACGAACGGCTGGCCGGCCGCGGCATCTGAGCGATGGCCGGCAGTCCGATCACGGTCGGCGTGCTCGCCGTGCAGGGTGACTTCGCCGAACACAGCGCGGCGCTGCAGGCGCTCGGGCTGCTGACGCGCGAGGTGCGCACCGCCGCGGACCTCGCCGGGCGGGACGGCCTGGTGCTGCCCGGCGGCGAGAGCACGACGATGCTCAAGCTGCTCGATGTCGAAGGTCTGTTCGAACCGTTGGGCACCGCGCTCCGTTCCGGCGTGCCGGTGCTGGCCACCTGCGCCGGCATGATCCTGCTGGCCGAACGAGTCGAGAACCCCGTGCAGCGCAGCTATGGACTGTTGCCGATCACCGTCGTGCGCAACGGCTATGGCCGTCAGTACCACTCCGGCACGTTCCCGCTGCGCAGCGAGGTGCTGCCGGCGGGCACCACCGGCACGTTCATCCGCGCGCCGAAGATCACCGCAGTGCACGTCGGCTGCGAAGTGCTGGCGCGGCGCGGCGATGACCCGGTGCTGGTGCGACACGGCGCCATCCTGGCGGCGTGCTTCCATCCGGAGCTGACGCCGGGACACCCGGTGGTGGCGATGTTCGCGGCGGCGGTGCGGCGACGCGTGTGAGGCGGAGCCGCGCACTCGCGGCCGCGCTGTCGCTGCTGGTGGCGACGGCGGTCTTGCCATAGCGCCTGCCTGGCCGGCCGCTCGCCGGATACCGGACCCGCCTGGCGCCGCCGCGCAGGAACCGCCACCGCCCAGCCGCCCGGATGATGCGCGGAACGGGCGCCGCCGCTACCGTTCTGCACCCTCGCTCGCCGGCCGGTCCGCGGCCGGAGCAAGCGGCCCTGCCAGCTCTGGTGTTCAGCCCATGACCTCCGTCGTCCGCGTCGTCTCGTTCGGCCTCGGCCCCATCGGCATCGCGGCCGCCCGTCTCGCCCTGCAGAAGAAGACCGTGCAGCTGGTCGGCGCGATCGACGTCGATCCGCAGAAGATCGGCAAGGACCTCGGCGAACTGCTCGAACTCGGCCAGCCGCTCGGCATGAAGGTCGACGGCGACGCCGAGTCGGCGCTGAAACGCATCCGGCCGCACGCGATCCTGCACTGCACTTCGTCGTTCCTGCCGCAGGTCAAGGACCAGCTGCTGCTGGCGACCCGGTGCAGCGTCAACGTCGTGTCGTCGTGCGAGGAACTGTTGTGGCCGGAGCTGCAGTACCCCGACCTGGCGCGCGTGCTGCACTCCGCCGCCCGCGACAGCGGCGTCACCATCCTCGGCACCGGCGTCAACCCCGGCTTTGCGATGGACTACATCGCCACGATCGCCAGCGCCGCCACCCTCGACGTCACCGGCGTGCGCTGCGTGCGCGTGGTCGATGCCGGCACCCGCCGGCTGCCGCTGCAGCAGAAGGTCGGCGCCGGACTCACGCGCGCCGAGTTCGACCAGCAGATGGCGACCGGCAGGTTCGGCCACGTCGGCATGCGCGAGTCGGTGGCGCTGCTGGCCAGGGCGCTGGCGTTCGAGGTCGACAAGATCGAGCAGGTGGTCGAGCCGGTGCTCGCGACCGCCGAACTGAAGACGCCGTTCCTCAGCGTCAAGAAGGGCCAGGTCGCCGGCATCCGCAACCACGGCTATGGCCGCAAGGGCGACCAGACGCCGATCCACCTCGACCTGTCGATGTTCGTCGGCGCGCCCGATCCGCGCGACGAGGTGATCCTCGACAGCACGCCGCCGATCCATCTGAAGTTCGAAGGCGGGATCGCCGGCGATCAGGCCACCGCGGCGATCCTGTTGAACACGCTGC